>Ga0255184_1000007_pt1 | contig 202287 bp, 177 predicted proteins | sample Miss_Cont_RepA_0_FD_189954 | JGI IMG/M metagenome (GOLD analysis project Ga0255184, IMG submission 189954) | Freshwater microbial communities from Mississippi River, Louisiana, United States - Miss_Cont_RepA_0h | ecosystem: Environmental > Aquatic > Freshwater > River | place: USA: Louisiana...
AAAACAAGTTATTCCTCTCGATTTAACTTGATTCATTAACTCATAAGTCACTTCTCTAATTTGTGAAACAGATCCTGGTGCCGAATCTATTTCAGAAGATGTTGTTGTTTGAATGGAGTCTATCACTAAAAATTTTGGATTCTTCTTGTGTATTTGATCTAGGATTTTTTGCCAATTATTTTCATTGTAAATATAAAAATTTGAAGCATGGACTCCCACTCTTTTCGCTCTATCAGCCACCTGACCTAGCGACTCCTCTCCACTGACATATAACACTACGTCTTCCTTGAATTGATTAGAAAATGTCCCCATGACAGATGTAAGTAATGTGGACTTTCCAATACCTGGCTCTCCTCCAATGAGAATGAGTGAGCCAGGAACAACTCCAGATCCCACCACTCGATCAAATTCACTTATACCAGTTTTAATTCTCTGCTCTTTAGTCGTATCAATATCTTTAATCAGCTTTGGTACTTCGCTCGATAGAGCAACTCGTTTATGCGCTCGATTTAAATCCTTGGGAGCTGGAGCCTCACTTTCTTCAACAAAGGTATTCCACTCACCACACTCTGGACACTTTCCCATCCACTTTGTCGTTTGATACGAACATGACTGACATGAAAAGAAGGAATTTTTTTTCGCCATTGAAGTCTCCGCCGAATTTGAAAAAATAATTTGAACTTAGTTTCTATAAAGGTAATGCAATCTCATCTTTTTCTTAATGCTTATCCATAAGCTGCATAAGCTCTTGCTCGTTTATAATTTTCACCTTGAGCTCCATTGCCTTTTTGTATTTTGATGATTGAGGATCAACTTCATTAGTCACTAAAACATCTGTGTTTTTTGAAACACTAGAAACTACAACTCCACCACAAATCCTTATTCTATCTTCGATATCAGAACGCTTTTGTGAAAGAGCTCCCGTAATACATATCTTAAGACCTGTAATTTTGGTCTCAATTTTCTCGTCTTTAACAAATTCAAAGCCCAATTTTAATAAATCATGTATTAATGGTTTTCTTTCTTTTAGTGATTGTATGAAGTCTTCACTAGATTTTTCTGCAAATGACTCAATCTTTAAAAGATCATCTATTTCAAGTGATAAGATCTTATCAATTGTATCAAATCCATTTCTCGTTAGTTTCTGGCACTTATTAAAAGCACCTCCTGCAATTCCAAGACTTGAAAGAAACACCTCGAGAGTTGTTACTTTAGATTTTTGAATATTTTCTACCAACTTAGTAGATAGTTTATCTTTCACCTTCTCTAGTTTTTTAAAATCATCCTCGTTCAATTTATAAAGATCACTTATTTCACTTACGAGTCCTGCGTTCATTAATTCATAAATTCTTTTTTCACTGAGATCTTCTATGCCAATTTTTTGCACAAAATTTAATATTATCTCTTTGTTTTTTGCGGGACATTTTTTATTAATACAAAATAATCTAATATCAACTTGTTCTATTTTTGTTTGGCAACTTGGACAAATATCTGGAATTGTAAACTCACTATGACTCGATTCGACTACACTTAAAAACTTGGGAATGACTTCTCCAGATCTGACAATCTCTATCGTATCCTGAGCCTTCAATTGATGTTGCTTAACTAATCCATAATTGTGGAGCGTAACTCTCGAAATCATGGCACCAGACAACTCCACGGGTTCAACAACCCCAACGGGAGTTAAAACACCATTTCGCGATACTGACCATTCAATATTAATTATTTTTGTTTTTTTTGATTCACCTAAAAACTTAAATGCTATTTTATATCTTGGATGATGTGCTGTTTCACCAAGCTCTTCGTGCAGAGATAGTTTTTCGTATGTAAAAACTAGGCCATCGATTTGATAATGACCTTGGCTCATAAATTCAGCCGCTTCCTCGATCACTTCCTCTAGCGACTCACTCTTTGTGTGAATGCGAAATTCTGGAATTTCAAAGCTAAGACCTTTTAGCTCTAAATATTTTTGGTGTTCCAAGTGAAATTTGTCTTTTTCTTCAGTTAGGTAGTCAAACGCCATAAAGCATAGGCTTTGACAAAGTTCTAAATTTTCTTTCCGTCCCATTAAGCCAGCAACAATATTTCTCATACTCGTTGGCCTAGCAAGTCCTTTTTTTTCCATTAATTCAGATAATTGATAAAAGTTCTGCTCCGTTGTGTACAACTCACCTCTTACTTCACATTTATTTTTATTTGAAATAACTTTTGGGATAGTTTCAATCCATTTTACTTTTTCAAAAATATTTTCTCCCTCAACTCCATCGCCTCTCGTTTTGGCCTGGACGAGATTTCCATTCTCATAAACCAAAGAACAACTCATTCCATCTAGTTTAAATGTTGAGACAAGGGGCTCATGCCCCATAAATTCTTTTAATCCATCGAGTGAATAGGTTTTTTCTAGAGACAACATTTTGCGATCGTGCTTAATTTTTTCTGAAGATTTTGAAAGAGCTCCAACCATCGAAAGGACATAGTGATTGGGGTTTATTTTTTTCAACTCTTCTTCGAGATGATCATATTCATGATCTGAAATTTCTGGATTGCCACGATAGTAGAGTTGTTTATGTTTGATGATAAGAGTTGCAAGCTCTTCTTCGCGAGTCATAATTTCTCCGTGAAATAAGTTCAACAACTAAAAGGTAAATGTTGAACCCACTTTAACAGAAATATCCTTGAATTGCTCTTCTTTTGTCGTTCCAGTAAAGTTCGCCTTGCTTGAAATAAACTCCAACCCTCCTTGCATGACTGTGTTTTTTTCCCACTGATAAAGACCAGCGACAAACAGACGATAGTGTGAACTCGAGTCATCACTCCCAAAGACTTCTACCTTTTCTTTGTATGTACTACTTATGTTAAAATCAAAAGTTAATGCGATTTTTATTTTCTCAATTAGAGGCAACGATGCTCTAAATCCCATCAAAATTCCTGAAAATGAAAACTCTGAAAATCCATCATTAACATTCGTATTAAAACCATAGGTATATTTTGAGTAACCCAAATAAGCATCGATACTTGGTCCGTAAAAAAACCCCATAGGTAAGTACTTATAAGCCATTTTCAAGCGAAACATTCCATCATCTATTGAATATTGATCTTCTGTAAAAGTACCATTATTTGTTTTTAAACTTCCTATTTTTTTTCCCAAATCAAAGCCTAACCAATAATTTCGAGTTAACCATAGTTCTGCTTCTACTGATCCACCATACTTTAAGCCATTCTTCGTTCTCGTAGTATTTCCACTTTGACTCGCGGTAGCTGACACAAGGTCTGCAAAAAATGTCAGTGTTCCCAGTTGTCCATGCTCTACTTCTTGTTGATGACCTTCTTTTATTTGAATAACTGCTTTTCTTGCCTCTACGTTTTTAATTTTCACCCAGTCATCTATTTTTATTTTCTTTATCCCCTCGTAACTCTGAACTTTTGCTTGTGCTTGATTCTCATTGACATCAAAAACTTTCGCCTCTGCAATTTTTTCGGTCGTGTAGTCTGTTATCTCCTTAAGCAATGGGTGCTGTCTTTTACTCAGAGCGCGCTCGATGACTATCTCTGATCCATTATAGATGGAATTTTGTCTACCTATATCGATTGTAAATTGATCTCCCAGGACCCCTTTTACTTTCCCTTGGTAGGGAATAAGTTTCTCATAGACCTCTAGCCAATTTTTTATCGTCTGTGTGACTACACCTATATCATTTGTGTTCAAACTACTCTTCTCTTTAAAGTATCGATCTTCTCCATTTTCTCCGATGACTTCAATTGAGACTTCCGTCGATTTCTCCAAGCTATTTAAACTAACCTTAATTAAAGTTCCGGCCTTAGTTTTATCGGCAATTACTTTGAGAACATCTTTGTTAAGCAAATGACTTTCCAAATTTTTTGCATAAGTCGAAAGTATATTTATTAATTCAGAATTTGATTTATAGCTACACCAGTGACTTTCTTTTAAGTAAGACTCTACACTTTCAAATACCTGAAAACCCATTTTTTGGTTTTCCGTCTCAATAATTGGCAGCAACATACAGTGCCTCATCGACTCTGCCTGCAACATTCTACCTAAAAACAAGGTCAACACTAAGACTAGGTATTTCATAGATAATCCTGGTTAATTTTCGAGCGAGATTGATGGCAAAGGAGGAAGCTCAAACACGAGCCCCTTGGAGCTTTCTTGAAATTCGTACACACTTAATAACATTTTTAAATCACTCAATTCTTCATTTAATCTTCGATTTTCTCTTTTTAAAAACTCATTTTCAATTTTTAAACGAGTTAGTTCCACTTCTTTGTTTTTAGGGTCTATGTTTTTTGACGTGAGAACAAAGTATTTTCCTTTTTCTTCTTTATAAATAACTGTACCAGACTTAATTGCTCTTCTTATTGTAGAAATCGATATTTTTTCTAGCTGTGCATACTCTATAATGGATACCCATTGTCCATTGTTTTGCATTTCCCCACCCATGTTAAGAATTCATCTTCCTTAATGACTCTAATCTTAATTTTACACTCTAACTTGAAAATAATACAAGAGTACTAAGGAACTTTTATGGCCTTCAAAATTATATTTTCCAATATAAAGACTTAACCAACTCACTGGTTCTTGAAATTATGTGACTTGCTTTTTTTATACTACACACAGTTTAATTTACAAGTATTGAAAATTAAAAATTACCAATGTCTAGTTTGCCTAGATTCACTTAACAACTGTATCGTTGTTGGCATGTTGGAGCTAGTAGACCAATATAGATCCCGATGCACATGGGCTTCTAAAGACCTCAACATGCCCGTCTATATATTCCAATTTTGTTGATATCATTCCTGAGCTTTCGCCTAAGATATACATTTTCTCTGTGGACTCAGACACGTCTCCTGAGAAATCACCTGCTCTATCTAAAAAACTCTCAACGAGGGTCATCTCTCCATTAATAACCTTACCGCCATTTTGAATACTCAAAATAGACTCGTTAATTGGTATTTGGATTAAGCACTTATTGTCCAGATTAGTCTCTTTAAAAATGTTTAAAATTTTTGAAACCTGATCTTCATTTAATATTTCGTACTGATCTTTTGAAGAGAGTGCAATAAAAGTTTTTCCAAAGTTTTGAGTCAACTCGACAAGAGGCATCTCGCCCTTTAATGGCTTTTGAATAGTCATCTTGTAGGTGTTCATTGCCACCTTATCTGACACGAGTAAACTTCCAAGCAACCTTACATCTGAGGCATCTTTGTTGAACTCTATTAGTTTTCCATTCATTACATTTCGAGAATTTATTTCTAAAACTTTCTCAACGGACTCGTCAAACAAAGCGGATTCGTAAAGAACTTCATGGTCATTAACAAAACTAAGTTTAGACGTTACAACGCCCGACTCTAATAAGTATTTAATCGCGAGATTTCCGGGCTGTGTTCCCATAAAGAAAATAAATCTTGGATTTTTTTCACTGACTTTAAAATGGTCATCAAGGTAAATTTTCTTTTCATAGCCAGAATCAATTTCAACGTCTTGAATCTCATCTTTTAATTCAACTAACACCCCTGTGCTTCCTTTAATGTCCTCTTTATTAAACAATTCCTCTAAGGAAGTTGTGCTGAACATGGGTACATTGATTTCGTATGATAAGTTTAAAACATCTACTCGGGTATTCACTCTTCCTTCACTTTTTATTAATCCTGAAAAATATCCATTCTCACCATTTGATGAATACTCAAGTAAAATGACACCTTCTTTGTCAGATCGATATGTTTCATTCATTTGATAATCTGGAACAAATTCAAAATCTTCTGCTTTAGTTATTTCATTACTTTTAAGATCAACATTATATCCATTGATATAAATTCTGTTTTCAACTGTATTTACATTACTCCCGATCAGCTCATCGTAAAATTGATTTTGACTTGCCTGAAGTTTTGATGAGTACTCATAATCTTGCTTTGGTTTTCTAAGTCTTGAGTAGTCAAAGGACCTAGCCTCTAGTTTTTTAATTTCTATCGGTTTTTCTTGTCCTAAGCTGTTGCCAAGAATTGATGTACTTCCAGCTCTATTAATTGCAACCTCTGATTCAATCATCGATGAGGGGCTTGTTACCTTAGGTTTTTCTGGATTCTTATGCTGAGCAATTTCTCGTTTAATTGCGTTCTGTACCACTGGTGATAGTTTTTGATCATAAAGTTTGTGATCTGAAGCTTGATTGTTTACTTTAGCGTAATCATATATCTTAAAATCAGTTGGCTCATTGGTCGCAACTGGTTCTATAGGACCACTTGATACTTTTTCATCTAACAGAAATTTTAACACATGCTTTTCAAGATTCGGTCTTTTGATTTTATCCATCGATATTTTTTTTAGCTGAATCACTCGCTGAGAAATTTTACTCTGTGTGTCCGCTAATTTGCTTTTAAATGGATTTATTTCAGCCTTTGCATAATTAAGGCTTAGGACGAAAATAATAGGAATAACAATCAGCAAGTGCGATAGGATTAAATTGTTTTCTGTTATGTAAATTTTGCTTTTTGATTTCATAGCTATAAGTATTTTAATGGATTGCGAGTTTTTTTAATAACCTGCAATTTTTTCCATTTTAGCTTATAGACTTATCGAGATTTCGCTCATTTTGGTCGAAAAAAAACCCAATAAAAGTTGAACCTTTTATTGGGTTTTATGCTTTGTGAATGAATAACTAAAACTATCTAGGTCGTACAAACTCGGCCATTTGAATTCTCAACCGTGCTCTTTCAGCCTTTCTTTGGTACTTTAAAATGTCTTCATCCGATAAACCATCTGATGCTAAAAGTCTTTCTTCTGCACGCTTTAAAGCTTGTTTTGCACGCTCTAAATCAACATCGACGGACTCTTCAGAAGTTTGCGATAAAATAACAATTTTATTTTCTAGAATTTTACACACGCCAGTCGTCACAGAAAAACTTCTGTCTCCGTAATCGGGCCCACCAAAAATAGAGAGGACACCTGGAGCAAGTTTCGTCACAATATGAGTGTGATTTTCTAAAACATTAATCTGACCGCGAATCGTTGGTATAAGCAACGATTCAGCAGGAAGATTTTTTGCAATAATTTTAGACGGTGTTAAAATATCAACTTCAAAATAATTCATCTTATTTTCCAGCTTTAATTTGTGCCGCTTTTTCGTAAACCATTTCTAAACCACCAACAAGATAAAATGCCTGCTCTGGTAATTCGTCACATTCACCATTAAGGATTGCTTTAAATCCTTTAATCGTGTCTTCAATCTTAACGAACTGACCTTTGAGACCAGTAAATTGTTCAGCAACAAAAAATGGCTGAGACAAGAATTTTTGTACTTTTCTCGCTCTAGCAACAATTAATTTGTCCTCTTCAGAAAGTTCATCCATCCCTAAAATGGCAATGATGTCTTGTAATTCTTTATATTTTTGAAGAATTTTCTTAACTCCTCTAGCAACTTCATAGTGTTCATCCCCAACAATTGCTGGAGATAAAATGGTCGATGAAGAAGAAAGAGGATCTACCGCAGGATAAATTCCAAGCTCGGCAATTTGTCTCGATAATTCTGTCGTTGCATCCAAGTGAGCAAATGTCGTTGCAGGAGCTGGATCCGTATAGTCATCCGCAGGAACATAAACCGCTTGAATCGAAGTGATCGATCCATTCGTTGTCGACGTAATACGCTCTTGCATAGCTCCCATTTCAGTACCGAGAGTTGGCTGGTAACCAACTGCAGACGGAATACGTCCAAGGAGCGCTGAAACTTCTGAACCCGCTTGAGTAAAACGGAAAATGTTATCGACGAAAAAGAGTACGTCTTGGTTTTCTTCATCGCGGAAATATTCTGCAATTGAAAGACCAGTTAAAGCAACTCTCGCTCTCGCACCTGGTGGCTCATTCATCTGACCAAAGACCAGTGCCGTTTTATCAATAACGCCAGAATCACTCATCTCGTGATAAAGGTCATTTCCTTCTCTCGTTCTTTCACCAACACCCGCGAACACAGAGTATCCACCGTGGTGAGTTGCAATGTTGTTAATGAGCTCTTGAATAAGAACTGTCTTACCAACTCCGGCACCACCAAACAGACCAATTTTTCCCCCTCTAACATATGGAGCTAGAAGATCGATAACTTTAATACCTGTAAAAAATTGCTCTAATTTAGTCGATTGCTTATCAAAGCCTGGAGCGACTCGGTGAATATCGTAAGACTTCTTAACATTAACTGGACCTTTCTCATCGATAGGCTCTCCAACTACGTTAATAATTCTTCCAAGACACTCTTTCCCTACAGGAGCTTGAATCATCTTTCCTGTATCGAGAACTTTTAAACCTCTCGATAGACCTTCAGTTGAGTCCATCGAAATACATCTTACAACATTGTCACCTAAGTGAGAGGCAACTTCGACTGTAAGATTCCAATCATCTTTAGAAATAGATTTATTCGTCACCTTTAAGGCGCTGTAAATCGCAGGGATTTTTCCATTGGAAAATTCCACGTCGATAACTGGACCCATTACTTGTTTGATGACACCATAATTTTCGCTCATTGGTGATCCCCTTACCCGTTTAAAGACTCAGCACCAGAAACAACTTCAATTAATTCCGTCGTAATGGCCGCCTGTCTCAGTTTATTCATTTTTATCGTTAATGATTTAATCGCTTTTTTACAATTTCCAGAAGCACTATCCATGGCACTCATTCTCGAACCATGCTCCGCCGCGACGGCATCGAGCATCGCTGTATAAACAGCACTCGAAAATGTTTGAGGAATAAGTGTATTTAAAATTTCCGTTGGATTTGGATCGTATTTAAAATCAAAAGGAAATTTTTCTTTCAGTTCTTCTTTAGTACTTGCATCGAGTGTCATTGGTAGTACTTGTTTTACGGTCGGTTCAAAAGCAATCGCAGATTGAAACACGTTGTAAGCTACATATACTTTTCCAACTTCACCTGTCTTAAACATATCGCCAAGCATATTTGCAATATTGACCATTTCAGCAAAGCTAGGCTCTGCTTTTTGAAATGAAAATGTTTTATCTTTGTTGTAGCTCGATGGAATTAAGTCTCGTGCTTTTTTACCAATAAAGAACATTTTTACTTCGTGATCTGTTTCTTCTAAAAATCTTTTCACCTTTTTAGAAATTTGTGAATTATAAGATCCACACAGACCGCGGTCAGAAGAAATAACAAGGAGCACAGCCCGCTTATTTTCTTTCTTCTCATTTAAAAACTCGTGATCGTAATTTTGAACGAGAGCAGATACAACTTTAATCGTCTGCTCAAGCTCGTTAACATACGGTCTTGAGTTTAAAATATTGTGTTGGGCTTTAGCGAGCTTTGCAGCAGAAACAAGTTTCATTGCTTGCGTAATTTTAAGAGTACTTTTCGTACTTTTAATTCTTTTTTTAAGCTCTTTAATATTGGCCATCGTACTTTCCTAATTAGTATTTTTTGTTTGCCAAAAAGCCTTTCACTGCATCTAAAAGTTTTGTTTCATTTTGAGCATTGATTTCTTTTGCGGCTTTAATTTCATTTACTAAATCAGCGTGTCTTGTATGTAAAAACTCAAGAAGATCTTTTTCTGCATTTCTAATTTTTGCCGTTGGAACAGAGTCAAATAGACCTTTTGTCGCTGCTAAAATTGAAAATACTTGATCGATAACATCTTGAGGCGCGTACTGATCTTGTTTTAATAATTCAACAAGTCTTTCTCCGCGGTTTAACTGTCTCTTTGTCGCGTCATCGAGATCAGAACCAAATGCCGCAAACGCTGCAAGCTCTCTGTACTGAGCAAGGTCGAGTCTCAATGTACCAGCAACTTTTTTCATCGCTTTAATTTGAGCCGAACCACCAACTCGCGAAACCGAAAGACCTACGTTAACCGCTGGACGAATACCTGCGTTGAACAAGTCAGACTCGAGGAAGATCTGTCCGTCTGTAATTGAAATTACGTTTGTTGGAATATAAGCCGAAACGTCACCTTCTTGTGTTTCAATAATCGGTAATGCCGTTAATGAACCTGCACCTAGTGTATCGGAAAGTTTCGCTGCTCTTTCTAAAAGTCTTGAGTGTAAATAGAAAACGTCCCCAGGAAATGCTTCACGTCCCGGTGGTCTTCTTAATAGAAGCGACATTTGTCTGTAAGCTTGAGCTTGTTTTGTTAAATCGTCATAAATAATAACAGCATGTCTACCGTTGTCTCTGTAGTATTCGCCCATCGTACAACCAGTGTATGGTGCTAAAAACTGCATTGGAGCAGAAGCTGAGGCAGTTGCTGAAACGATAATTGTATAATCGAGTGCTCCTGCATCTTTTAGTTTTTGTTGTACTTGTCTTACAGTCGATTGTTTTTGTCCAACAGCGACGTAAATACAAACAACATTTTTCCCTTTTTGGTTAATGATTGTATCGATTGCAATTGCAGTCTTACCTGTTTTTCTGTCGCCGATGATGAGCTCTCTCTGCCCTCTTCCGATTGGAATCATCGAGTCGATTGCTTTTAATCCAGTCTGCAATGGTTCATGAACTGATTTTCTTGCAAGAATTCCAGGTGCTTTAATTTCAACAACTCTCGACTCGCTCGATTTAATTTCTCCGAGTCCATCGATTGCTTCACCGTTAGCGTTAACAACTCTTCCTAAAAGAGCGTCACCAACAGGAACCTGAACAATTTTTTCTGTTCTTTTAACTGAAGAACCTTCAACGATTTTATTGTCATCACCTAGGATGGCTACACCCACGTTGTTAGCTTCAAGGTTCAAAACCATTCCCTTTGTACCAGTTTGAAACTCGACAAGCTCTCCGGCCATAACATTTTTTAAGCCGAAAACGCGTGCAATACCGTCTCCTACTGTTAACACAGTTCCCACTTCATCAACCTGTAAACGAGATTGAAAATTTGAGATTCTGTCTTTGATAATACTTGTAATCTCTTCTGGATTCATTGCCATTTTTTTACCTCTTCGTTTTTTACGAATTTAAAACAGTTTCTTTAAATTTTTCTAATTGATTTTCTAGCGTTGCATCGAGCTGTAAATCTTCAACGGTTACTTTTAATCCCGCTGTCACATTTGCATTTTGTACATAGTTTAAGATGGGTTCTTTGCCGAGTTTAGATTTTAAGTAACTTTTAATTTGGGCCTTAAAATCTTCAGAAAGACTGACATCACTACCTTCGATAGTTCCTCTTAAAAAACCTTTTTTGTGATCATCAATCACAATAACGTCTTTAATAATCATGGGAAGCAAGCCAATTCTTTTTTCGGCTAAAATAAATTGTAAAAAGTTTTTAGTCATTTGTGACAGTGCAAGCTTGTCACTTACTGTACTCAAGACGGACCATTTCTCTTCCGCCGAAAATACATCTAAAAACAAAAGTGTTTCGAGATCGTTACTTTTATTAATCACTTCAGTAAGGCTGGTTAATTCTTTTGCGATATCAATCTTATTTTCTTCCGCAAGCTCGACCATTGATTGGGCATAAGCTTTAGAAATATTTTGTTCTTTCATAAATTAATTCATTCCTGCAAATATATTTTTTGTCGCTTTGTTTTTTAGTTCTGCATTACCTTTAATAGTCGCTTGGGTTTTCTGAACTAATAGATCTAAGACTTCTGTATTTAACTTGTCGCTTAGTTCTTTTTCTTCACCTGAAATTTTTGATTCCACATCTTTAGACATTCTCTTAGAAGTTTCTAAAAGTTCTTCTTTTTGTGTTTTTTCAAAGTGAGAAAGGTCCGACTTGTAGTCGCTTGCAATTTTACTTTTTTCTTCTTCGAGCTTCGACAGCTTTAAGTTTACTTCTGCAAGCTTTTGCTCGGCATCTTTGCTTTGTTTTTCTGCCGACTCCATCATAGATTTAATAGACTCTGCATTTTTATCGAACATGTTTTTAAGTGGTGCCTTTAATTTATAAATTAAAAAACCAAACAAAAGTACAAAGTTTAAAGCTGGATATTTAAGATCCCATACCGATGGCTCGTGGTGAGCTCCACCTTCTGCGAGAATGGAATTTGAAAGAACGAGCATTAACAATAAAAATAATACCTGATAACTTTTTAATCTCACGAGCGATTCCTCTACTTCGTTAATTTTTCTACTAGATTTTGAGATAGCGATTCAACTTCTAAAAGAACTTTTTCTTTTTTAGTTTTAAATTGAGCTAAAACGTTTTGTCTTTTTTGGTCGTATTCTTTTGATAATTTTTCTTCTAAGGCTTTTAGTTCATTGGCATTACTAGCCAGTAATTCTGATTTTTTGGCCGAGCTTGCTGCGTGTTCTTTTTGGTGAGTTTGTTCAATTTCAACTTTAAGTTTTTCTTTTAATTCTTCAACTTTTTTATAGAGATCGTGGGCACTGCCTTCGAGCTTTACTGTTTTTTTCTCGCGCAGCTCGAGAACGTCTTGCAATCTTGGAAAAATAAATGTGGTGCAGATAGCGAATGTTACGAGGAGGATAGCCAATTGAATAAAGACTGTTTTATCAACTCCCAAGGATCCAAAAATTTCGACTAACATTTCCATTTAAATTTAACTCCGACGTGTTCGCGATTGAACGATCGCAAAATCACCATATTTTAAATTATCTTAAGAAAAATATTTCACTAATGAATAATGTTTTAAGGATTTATCGTCAAGTGAATTAAACGGTTATGAAGCTTAGACGCTTTGTGATTTTTTATCGCGCATTTTTGTTGTGCCGTGGAAAATCACGCCTTCTTCAACGATAAGGCTTGGCGTTGTGATCACGCCTTCAAATCTCGCTGGTTTTAAAATTTCAACTCGAGAACTTGCTTTGATATTTCCCTTAACTGAACCAGCAACAATTATAATGTTCGCACTTACATCTGCGTTTATAACTGCACCTTCTGAAATAATCACAGTATTGTTTGAAAAAATTGTACCGTTAACAATACCAGCAATTCGAGCTGTGCCATTGAAAGATAAATTTCCTTCAAACTTACATCCTTCTTCAATAACTGCAGATATCTCGCCAGACTTTCTTTCCATGATGGGCCTTTGGTGAAAAAGTGGTCCTATAGAACCACTTTTATTTTTTTAATAAAAATTCGTAAATATCGTTAAATTCTGCTTCGTTGCTAAATTTTAACTGAATAAATCCAGAGCCATTTTTTGATGCATTAATAGCGTAATGAAATCCTGTTTTTTGCTCGAGTGTTTTTTTAAATGTGTCCATTTTTTCGGCATAAAAATTAACTTCATCTTCATCTTTATTTTTTGATGAATTTGATTTCTTTGATTTCATTTCTTTTTCAAGTTCGCGCACCGACCAATTGTTGGCGACGGCGAGATTGGCAAAGCGAATGACGTCATCTTTATCTTTTAGAGCCACTAAAATTTTTGCATGTCCAAAACTCAAGGTTTCTTTTTGCAATAATTCAAGAACCGGTCTCGGCAAATTTAATATTCTTAAAAAATTTGCTACCGAAGATCTTTCTTTTCCAAGTTTTTTGGCGACTTCTTCTTGCGTTAATTTATATTCATTCATTAATTGAAAGTAAGCAAGAGCTTCTTCCACGCAATTTAAATCTGAACGCTGAACGTTCTCGATGATCGACATGATCATCTTTTCTCTTTCTGTTCCACGTTTAATCACGACTGGAACTTGCTCTAAACCAGCTTTTTTCGACGCTCTCAAGCGTCTTTCACCAGCAACTAATTCATAAGTCCCATCTTCGTTTTCTGCAACGATTAATGGCTGAATAATTCCATTTTCTTTGATCGATTCTGCAAGTTCTTCGAGATCTTTTTCTTTAAATATTTTTCTCGGCTGATTGGGATTTGTTTTAATCATTGAAACATCGACTAGAAGCGGAGTGTTTTCAATGACAATCTCTTTGACTATTTCTTTTTCAATCGATGCTATACTTGGTGGCCCAAAATCCTGCGTCTCTTCTGCATGCGATGATGTTTCTTGTAGTAATGATGCAATTCCTTTTCCTAGGGCTAATTTTTTTGCCATTTTCGACTCCTTCTCAACTCAATTACGAAAGCATTTGATCGTGCGAATTTTTATCTAATGTCACCTTTTCCAAAGCTGGAATTTGCTCCATTAAATTTAATTCTTTTTCCATTTGCGATGAATTTATTTCACCTTTTTTGAGTCTATCTTTTAAAATAATTTCTTTTGCTAAACTCAAATAAGCCTCACTTCCCTTTGATTCAATATCGTAGAGAATGATGGGCTTTCCAAAACTTGGACTCTCTGCCAATTTAATATTTCTCGGTATGATAGATTTAAATACCACTTCACCAAAATGTGTTTTGATTTCAGTGGCCACTTGTTTGTGGAGACCCGATCGCGAATCGTACATGGTTAATAAAATTCCATCGAGTTCGAGTACGGGATTCAAGGACGATCTAATCAATCTGACCGTATTTAAAAGTTGCGCTAAACCTTCCATAGCCAAATATTCTGTCTGCATGGGAACGATATAAGAATGAGCCGCGTTTAAAGCGTTTACAGTCAATAATCCGAGGGATGGAGGACAATCTATAATAACGTAGTCGTATTTGTGCTGAACCGAATTTATGGCCGTTTTAAGCTTTGATTCGCGGGCAAATAAACTCACGAGTTCAATCTCGGCTCCAGATAAGTTGTTGTCCGACGGACAAATATGAAAATAAGGCAATTCGGATTCATAAATGGCTTCGCTCATGGGAACTTGTCCTATGATTGCGTGGTAAATATTTTTTTTTGAGAAGGTTTCTTTTTGAAGTCCTATACTAACTGATCCATTGCCCTGTGGGTCGAGATCGATTAGTAGAGTTTTTTTCTCGGCTACTGCTAGACACGCCGCAAGATTTACAGATGACGTTGTTTTACCAACCCCGCCTTTTTGATTCATCATTGCAATGATTTTAGCCATTTAAGATCCTCCTTGATGTTATTAAGCACGTACATTTATATCTTTTTTTTATTCTGTTGTAACGAAGAAAATGTGAAAAACTTTTTTGACGATGTTCCATGTAGAACAGATTTATTTCTAAAGCCCAACAAAACTCGACCCTCTGTACCCTCTACATCGTAAGAGGCTTCCTCTATCAAGTCCCACTTATTTAAAACAGAATCGATATCTTCAAGCTCATTGTAGTTTGGCCCTTTGTAGAAAAAAACTTCAATTTTTTTATTGGTATTAAACATGTTTAAAAACTCATGTATTTTTCCTACGGCTTTAAAACTCACGCTTACGTTTTTGTCAAAAAAAATATCTTCCAATCTTGCGTGTCGAAGGCTGGCATTTTCTATGCCGAGCTTGATGGCAATTTCTGAAACGACGTTGGCTTTTTTTGCTCTCGCATCAAAACCATAAAAGTCAATCTTGGGTAAAAGCTTAGCAAGTGGCAAAATCGGAAATCCGCCGCCAAAGCCTATGTCAACATGACAGCCATTTTTTTGTAATGAATCGAGGAAGGTCTTGCTTTCCTTGAGGGGCAAGACAGAGTCGAGTATTTGCTTGTGATAAAACTCTTCGCTGTCATCAATTCGAGTAAGATTAATTGTTTTATAGTCTTCAGTTAAAAGTTTTAAGTAATGGCTAGAAAATGCTCTGAGCTCTGATTCGTTAATTTGCAAAGGAACCTCTATAAAATATTGCCGGCCACGTATGCTAAAGTTGCAGGCCTAATACCTTCTATTCTTTGCAATTGCCCAAAAGTTTCTGGTTTAATTCTTTCAATTCTTAACTTGCATTCAAATGAAATATTGGTCGAGGCCAAAATTTCATCGCAGTTGATTTTTTTCTTTTCTAGCTTGTTAAATTTTTCAAGCTCTTGCTCAGCTCGGCTAATATATCCAGAGTACTTGGTTGAAACGGCCGCTGCTTTAACGACATCGTAATTAAACGAAAGTTCAAACTCTAACAATGCTTTTTGCAACTCTTCTACTGGATCCAACTCTGGCCTTTTTAACGTCTCTTTTAAACTATAGATAGACTCGATAAAAGTCATCAATAGATTAAACTCACTCATCAATCTTGCAAGCAGTACATCTATGTGAAGATTTAGATCTAGTTGTTTTCTATAGGCATACATTCTAAGAAATGTATTATCTTCCCTTATTTGTAGTCTATTTTCAGACCTTGCAGTAAATAAACGATAGGGTTCATCTCTTTTATTTGAAACTAGATCTTCAATGAGCACTCCAATATAACTATCCTTGCGATCAATTCTAAAAGTTCCCTTATTTAAAACCCTAAATGCAGCATTAATTCCAGCAACAATTCCCTGCCCCGCAGCCTCTTCGTAGCCAGAAGTCCCGCAAACTTGACCAGCAAAATAGAGTCCCGGTATCTCTTTTGCCATTAAACTAAGATCTAATTTAGTTGTGTCGACTACATCGTACTCTACAGCATAGCCATAAACTTCAATTTGGCAGTTCTCTAATCCATTAATAGTCTGCAAAAACTCTAATTGAACTTCTTTTGGTAGAGAAGTAGAGACACCGTTGGGATAAACTGTATTTAAATTTAAACCTTCAGGCTCGACAAAAACGTGATGAGAATGCTTTTCTGGATAGCGAAAAGCTTTATCTTCAATACTTGGACAATAACGAGGACCGACTCCTGAAATCTGTCCGTTAAAAATGGGCGATCTTTCCTTATTGTTTCGTATGATATTGAGTGTGTTTTCATTTGTACGAGTAAGATAACAGGATTTCTGATTGATGTTTCTATGAAATGGCGACTTTTGCAAGCTAAAGTTTCTACAACGAGAGTCTGATTCTTGTTCTTCCATAACAGAGTAATTGATCGACTCCTTGTTCAACCTCGCCGGCGTACCTGTTTTAAAACGACCGCCAAATAGCTGTGCATTTTTCAAAAGCTCGAAAAGCGAGACTGACTTCTGGCAATCCACCCGACCACCTTCTGTTTGTAACTCACCGGTATGCAGTTTTCCGTTTAAGAAAGTCCCTGTCGTAAGAATAACAGACCGACTTTGAAACGTGCTTTCGCTTGCACCAATAGTAAAAATTTGATCATCGTCCTTGCTAACATTTGTGACAATATCGCGCTTAACGAAAATATTTGGATTAGCGTGTACGTAATGCTCTGCCCTTTGAGAGTAAAAATCTTTATCGATTTGAACCCGGGTTGACTGTACAGCGTACCCTTTTGATTCATTTAAAACTCTATATTGAAGTCCAGCCTCATCAGCCAAAACTCCCATTAATCCACCAAGTGCATCGATCTCCTTGACCACTTGACCTTTCCCTACACCGCCAACTGCAGGATTACATGGTGCTGATGCAATAGAGCTATGTGGACTAGTAATTAAAAGAACTTTTAAATTAAACTGCGATGAAATCCATGCGGCTTCAAGGCCAGCATGTCCACCACCAATAACTGCTATATCGTAAATATTATTCATAAAATTCCATTGATTCGTTCTACGTGGAACAAACTAATATAAATTGGGATAAAAATCTATTTCCCAATACAAAAATTTGAAAAGATTGAATTTAATATATCATCTGGTGAAACGACTCCAATTAGTTCTGAAATGTGAGCCCCTATTTGCATAAGAGAACTGTCGCAAATAGCTATGTCGTTGATATTATTGAGATTTTCTTCGTTTTGGACCATTGTTAAACTTATTTTATTTACAACCTCACGATGTCGAGAAAGTAAAAGTGGTGAGTCCCCTGCAGCGCTTTTAAATTTATCTGAGGCTATTGAGTTTAAAACATTTTCGAATCCATGTATGAGCGGAAAATTAAAAATATCTTTTAAAATCTCACTATCTGGTTCTATAGGACCACCCAATGAATCACTTTCAATTTTTGGTCCTATAGGACCAAGATAATAAAAGGAGTGTAGAGGTGGTTCTATAGGACCACTTTTTACCGATTCAACTGGTTCTATAGGACCAGTATTCAAATTTGGTCCTATAGAACCACTTTTATTTCCGTGAGAATTTTTAGAGGAAAAAGAACCTAAAAGCACATGAGAAAAATGAAATTTCTCCAATGGAAATTGTCCTAAATGTTTGCGAAATTGAGGATCATCCATATGAGTGAAAACGATCAAATCAAACTGAATATGAACAATTTTTTGCAGGTCTGCTAAATCGAATTTTAAAGGATTGATCACCAGAACTTTAACAAAAGCACGATTAATAATTTCAATTGATCTTTCTATTCCAATGCTTTCGATTGTATCAAATGCATCCCTAATTCCCGCCGTATCAATGAGTGAAAACTCTGTCCCGTCGATCATTACTTTTTCTGATACATAATCTCTAGTTGTCCCGGCAACTGATGAAACTATGGAACGCTGATGTCCTATATAGCTATTAAAGAATGAACTTTTACCTGCATTCGTTTCACCAACTAAAGCAATTTCTGGATTTAAGAGCCCTGTTATGTTTTGATTGGCTCGTTTATGTAGGCTTTCAAACTGTGATTTAAAGCTTTCTAAAGCCTTTAAATAAAGCTTTCTCCCCTCTTCTTCACCAATGTCCTCACTAAAGTCTATCAGTAATTCTAAGCTCGATTTTAAATGTAAAAATGAATGATAGAGTTTTAAGTATCGCTCATTTAATTCGCCCGACATTAAATCCATGCCCTGCTTGAGAGAAAGACTTGAACGAGCATTTAATAAAAGATCGAGGCCTTCAACTTGGGACAAGGTCATTTTTTTATTTTTAAGGGCTCGATAAGTAAATTCACCTGGTAATGCCTCTCGAAACTCCCCAGTACTAATAAAGCAATGAATAATATTTCTGACATTCAATAAATTTCCATGACAGGAAATTTCTAAAACGTTTTCACCAGTAAAACTGTTGTGGTCGGGAAAATAAGTAATCAAGACCTGATCTAGACGAGAGTTGCTAGTGGTGTCTCGTAAATACGTTAAGTAAGAAAACCTTGGTTTTAACTGATTCAAGTCCTTAGAGAAAAATTTATTGAATAAACTAAGTGACGAAAATCCAGAAATTCTAATCATTGCAATAGCAGTATTAGATGTTAATCCAGTACTGCATGCAATAATTGGTAGAGAGTCAAAAAAATATTGGTGCATTAATCTAAAACTTTATAGACAAAATACTGTTGAACTATTCCAAAGGCAGTTGAAACAAAAATATAAAGAACTAAACCTGCTGGTAGATCTTTCATTATAAAGCCAAATATTAATGGCATGGCCAACATAATTTTTTGTTGCATTGGATCCATCGTCGATTGTGGAGTAATTTTTTGTTGAAGGAACATTGACGCCGCCATCAAAACTGGCAAAACATAAAATGGATCGTGAACACTTAAGTCTTTAATCCAGCCAAAGAAAGGCGCTCCAACTAATTCAACAGAATTTGAAATCACTTTATAAATCGCAAAAAAGAAAGGCATTTGAAGTAATAACGGAAGGCACCCACTTAACGGATTAGCGCCAGCTCTCTTAAATAGCTCCATTGTTTCTTTTTGCATCGCCATTGAGTCATCTTTATGTTTTTCTTTTAGTTTTTGGAGCTCTGGCTGAATTTCCTGCATCTTCTTCATGCTTTTAAAAGACTTAAATTGCAGAGGAAATGTCACAAGTCTAATCAGCAAGGTAATTACAATAATTGCAAATCCATAATTTGGAATATAGTCGTAAAGCATCTGAATTCCTCTTAGCATAGGAACAGCTAAAATAGAAAAAATTCCAAAATCTACTGATAGATGCAACTGATCACCAAGTGATATTAAATGATCATAGTTCTTCTTTGTAAAAACTAAATCAAATTTAAGTTCATTAACGTTATTAGTCGCTTCAATAAAAAAACTTCCGTCTTTTGTCGTAGTATATTTAGCGACAACTTTTTCTGCAAATACAAGTGCTAGTATATGGTAATCAAAATCAATTCCCACCCACTTAAAAAGACCTTCTCCGTCATCATTTTTTCCAACTTCTATAACCTTTGTATCCTTCGCAAAAAATGAAAAGTGTCTTATTTGTCCATTCTCCAATTTTTTTTCTGATGATTGAAAGTGAATTCTATATTTGAGTGGCGCGGATGAATTTACTAAAAAATTAATTTTTCCGTTTTCCAACAAGGATGCTTTAACTTTTAACCCAATCACTTGATTAGAGAATTGCACCTCAGTTTCTGATTGATGGTCTAAATTTAATTTAACTTTTTCATATTTGTTATTCACATATATTTCAAAATTAAAAGGCGTTGAAGAACCTGCAAAATCACTAAATTTAATTAACTCATTTCCATTCGTAGCAGCAGTTAATGATAGATCGTTATTAAAGACATAACTCGCATTTGCATTTTTAAGAGTGGCTGTTGCTGAAACAATTTCCACTGGTGCCGATGGAGCAATACTTGAAGCAGATTGACCTTGACCCGAAGTAGGCAAAATCGACTGTGCCGGTGCTGCTGTCGATGCCTGAGTCGTCGAAGGAACTTTTTCCGTTAATTTACCATTAGTCGATGGTGCAAAATAATATTGCCAACCAAACAGAACAAAACCAGATAATACCACTGCTAAAATGGCTCGCTTGTGATCTTCTTGAAACATGAAAACTCCGTATAAAAAAACTACTTTTTATTTTGATGCTGTCGAGGAACAGGATCAAAGCCTCCAGTAGAAAAAGGATGACATTTACAAATTCGCTTCAATGAATACCATGAAGCCTTATGAATTGGAAGGGTTTGAAAACATTCAGATGTGTAACTTGAACAAGATGGATAGTAACGGCAATTTTGACCGAGAAAAGGTGATAAACAAACCTGATAGACTCGTACTAAAAACACAATAAGTTTTTTAATAAGAATTGTTATCATAGTTTCGATTCAAAAAAAGAGAGATCCCTTTTTAATTTATCTGCAGAGGGATCTAGTGTTTTATTATCTAAATTGCGCGGGAAATGAATCACAAACAAGAAGTCGGAATTAAAAGATTTGATTTTGAGACTTTTCCTGAAAAATTCTCGAATGGTTCGTTTGAATTTATTTCTTTGGACAGCATTTGCAAAGCGACTTGATGCACTAATGCCAAGCCTAGCTTCTTTAAGACTATTTTCTTTGTAAAAAACCTTAAATGACTGTGTTTTGAAAAATAAAGGATTGTCTTTTAGATTTTCAAAGTCACTAGCCCTAAGAAGTTTATTTGCTTTTGGAAGCGTTAAACGACCTAAGGCCATATTCACTTATTACTTTGTAGAAGATGAAACAGATAGAGCTTTTCTACCTTTTGCTCTTCTTGCATTGATAACACTTCTTCCACCTGGAGAAGCCATTCTCTTTAAGAATCCGTGAACTCTTAATCTTTTAACTTTTTTTGGTTGCCAAGTTCTTTTGCTCATATAAACCTCAATAAATTATCAAATAAATGAACATTTTTTAATCTTAAAACGAAAGCTATTGATATATTCGCTGATACAAAAGGTCAATCTAAAAGCTGTGCATTAAATAGACTTTTATAAACTTCCTTAATATGCACAAAAAATTGGGAAGTCATCTTGCACCAGTTTCAAAGACTATGTTAAATTTTAGGACCCAAAACAAACAGATTTAAAGGCCCATAAATGTCTAACGATTTTCCATTTGATCATTTTCTAAAAATAAATAAATCGCAATCGTTAGCTGAAACTAAAATTCAAAACAATAATAGTGCAAATCATTCAAAAATTCAGTCCATGTTTCACTCTATGAGTTCTGATTTAATGGAGCAAAATGCGCATAAAATTTCTTCTAATGAAGACTTATCTTTAGAGGATATGACGCGCGAAATTTTAAATCATTTAAAGACGATTGTTCCTGAAATTAAATTTCGTACATACTTTGAAGGGAACTTTAACTTATCCAAATTAACCTCACAGGAAGCTGTTTTTCTAGTTAAAACTATCTTTGTTTTAAGCTTTGTCTCTCAATATGAAGATGAAATCGCGCAATGCTTAAAAAACCTCACGGGAAAGCAATACGGGTTAAAATTTGAAGTTGAGGGTGTAAATACTGATGATTCAAAACCCAGATCTGTATTGGAGAATAAGTTTTCCCTATCTTTAACACCTACAAAACAAGACTTAGAAAACAAGGCACAGGCAAAATACATCGAACACATGAATCCAACAGATCATGGCATAAGAATTGATCGCGATAAAACCTTTGACAATTTTATTGTCGGCCCAACTAATAACATGGCTCAAGCTGCTGCTAAGGCAGTCGCACAAAACCCAGGAAAAAATGGCAAATATCCTTCGCTTTACCTGCATAGCAACTCTGGACTCGGTAAAACTCACCTACTCCACTCTGTCGCCAATGAAATTCATGAAAGATATCCACAGCTCAATATTTGCCTGATAACTGCCCGTGATTTTATGGAAGAAATGATCGAACTTATGAAAAAGAACAAAATAAATGAGTTCGTTAAAAAATACACTGAAAAAATTGATGTCCTGATGATTGACGACATCCATGAACTAAAAAACAAAGAAGGAACCCAAGATCAATTTTTCCATGTATTTAATGAAATGCACCAGAAGGGCAAGCAGCTCATTTTTACTTCGGACAAAAGGCCAAAAGAAATTGATGGTATCTCTGAGAGAATTAAAACTCGACTACAATGGGGACTGGTCGTCGATATTCAACCTCCAGACCTAGAAACAAGAATAGCTATTTTGCGACGTAAAATGGAATCGCTCGATCTCTATGTAAATGAAAATGTTCTCACTCTAATTGCGACCAGAATAAAATCAAACATACGCGAACTCGAGGGCTCATTAGTTAAACTTAAAGCGGTTAGTGAATTAATGAATGTAGAAATTGAAGTTGATCTAGTTAAAGACCAACTCATGTTGCACAGTGAAGAAGGTGATCGTGAAATCACTGTTGAACAAATATCAAAAGCTGTTGCCCAATATTTCAAAATTCCCCTTGCAGACCTACGTTCAAAAAGCCGTAGCCAAGAAATCACTCAAGCAAGACATATTGCCATGTACCTATCACGCATGGTTGCAGGTGCAAAACAACAAGAAATCGGTGTGTATTTTGGAGGACGAGATCATTCATCTGTCATCCATGCACTTGAAAAAGTGAAAGAGAAAATAAAAATTGACCCAAGTCTAGCAAAAACCATCAATGCAATTGAGTCTAATCTCTAAGTTTCAACTGGCTTAAAAATTTAATAAAAATTTATTCGTTGTCAGAGAATGTCATCACACTAATAAACTCTTCATTATATAATAAATGCAATGACTCACCCTTAATAAGGTTTATATGAAGTATACTTTAATTTTAGCAATGGCGCTCTTTATTCAATCAAGCTATGCAGAATGGAAGGAAATCAGCTTTCGCAAATCAAAAGAAATTGTCTACGTACCAAAAAATTTAAAAGAGAAACCTAAACTCATCATCAATCTTCACGGATGCGTACAGAAACCAGAAGACATGCAAAACAAAGAAGGTTTTGAAGAAATTGCAGAGCAAAAAAATATTATCGTTGTTTTTCCACGCGTCCCCAACGGTGGAAAATATTTAGGTTGTTGGGACTATTATGACGTTGATCACCAAAGAAATAACCGCGATAATCAACACCTAATTGAACTCACTCAAGAGCTCATTACGCGCTATAAAATAGAGCTAGATAAAATAATTTTAATGGGATTATCCTCTGGTGGAGGACAAGCTATCACCCTAGCATGCCTAGCTCCGGACTACTTTCAAAAAATAGCGCTAATTGCATCGCCTGTTTTAGGATCTAGCGTAAACGACTTAAGTAAAAATCCCAAAAGTGCGCAAGAAATTACCAATCAGTGCGAAAAATTAAGCGCTCAATCCAACCTAGAAGACACACTCAAATCTAATCTAAAAGTATCCATGATTTTTTCACAAAAAGACCGAATTCTAAATCCCAAACAGTCTCTAACAACTTACGAATCACTAAAGCAACTCATCAATACTGATAATGAAACAGAACTAAACCTAGGTAGCCTCGGAGGAAAAAATACTAAAGGCTACGGAAGAGTCTCCTATAAAGAAGATATCGCAAGAATAAGCATCATTATGAACGAAGATATGGGCCATAACTATCCAGCTGGTTTTGGTGAAAATGATTCAAAGTTTATTACTTCGCAATCCGTCCTATACACAAAATACCTAATAGATTTCTTTAAATTTTAAGAAAACTTTTTTGCGCAACTTCGCGCGCTCAAGTGCACCTATTCCACGCTAGGACAAACTGACACCGACTACAAAAAAGTTATCCACATTTTTTCGGAGTTTTCCACATAGTTATCCACATCGGATAACACTTATCCACAAAGTTATCCACATAGTTATCCACATAAAAATGCGCATTTTTGTGGATAACTTTTTACGATGCGCAACATATCCACATTTTTGGCGCGTTTTCCACATCGGATAACACTTATCCACAAAAAGTTTTCCACATTGTGGATAACTTTGTGGAAAACTTTTTCAAAAAGTGCGCTTTTATTCAATAAAAAAAATTTATGTGGATAACTATGTGGATAACTCTGAATAACTCGCTTTTTATGTGGATAAATCTGGGCCTATGCGAAACTTGTGTGGACTTTTCCACAAAGTTATCCACATTTATCCACATACTAAATTTTCATAAGTATCAGAAATTATTGTATTTTTTGAAGTTATCCACTTTTCCACAATCTAATAATAAAAGTAATTAATATATAAAAGATAATGTGGATAACTTAATCTTGATCATTTGAGACCTATTAAACTTAAACCAATCTAAAATATCGAATAATTTATAGAATTAGAGAATTTAATTGATTATGATCTTTCACATGCAAATAAATATAGAAGTATCAAAATTCAAAGAAGCTTTGAGCAATATTTTAAGTGTAGTCGATAAGAAGAACTCACGACTAATTTTAAACTTCATCCATCTTAAGACGACTCATGATTCGATAGAATTAAGTGCAACTGATTTAGAAGTGTCTGCTAGAATAGTAATACCGTGTATTGTGGAAAACCATGGTGAAATTTGTGTAAATGCTAAGAATATATTTGATATCATCAAAGAACTACCAGATGACAACGTAAACCTAATGGTTGATCAATCGAATACAAATCTTAAAATTAAATGTAGAAATATTAATTTTACACTACTCCTACTTACGAGTGAGGAGTATCCTCATTTGCATTTTAATTCGAATTCAAATCGATTCGAATTAAAAAGTGAAGACATATTATCCATAATAAATAAAACCAACCACGCAATCTCTACCGATGAAACGAGAATATTTTTAAATGGTATTTATCTGCACGAAATCGATGGGAAGTTGAGAAGTATTGCAACAGATGGTTACCGACTGGCAATTATTGAAACAGATTACGATTCTGAAAGTATAGATGCTTTAGTGAATGGAATTATTCTTCCAAGAAAAGGCGTTAATGAATTAAAAAAGATTGCCGAAAAAAATCCCAATAACCGCATTCAGTTATCGATGGATGATTCCTATATTTACATGAACGCCAATGAAAAATATTTTCTAGCTGTTCGATTGATCGCGAAAGATTATTTGAAGTATCAATCGGTCATTCCTAAAAAATCTAATTCATATATCGACATTGACCGCGTGAGTTTTTTAAATGCTCTTAAGCGTATTCGGATTATGGCCAATGAAAGATCAAATGGCGTAAAAATTCACATTAAAGAAAATGAATTGATGATCACTGCCAATCATCCATCGCTCGGTGATGCTTCGGAAAAATTGCCAATAAGATATAGCGAAAAAGAATTTGAAATTGGTTTTAATGCTAAGTTTTTAATTGAATGTGTTTCCTCGTTTGAAGATGAAGACATTCGTTTAGAGTTTAATAATGAACTAAGTGCTGTGACTGTGAAATCTTTAAAGTCTGCAAATTTCCTTTGCGTCATTATGCCGTTAAGGCTTTAAAAAAATGAATGACTAATTTTAAAATTCAAAAATTAAAAATATCCAATTTTAGAAATTTAGAAGACACCGTTATAAGTTTCAACAGTGGGATTAATTGTATATTTGGTCAAAATGGAAATGGTAAAACCAATATTCTCGAAGCAATTTATATCATCGCCAATAAAAAATCTTTTCGGAAGAATTCTACTTTTCCACAATATTTAAGCATCAATGGTGAAAAACCAGAAATAATATTTTCCTCAGTTTTCCACAATCAAAACAAAGAGCTGGTGAGTTATTCTATCAGGCAAAATATTCAAGAAATGGTCTATTCATTAAATGGACAAATCATTAAAAAGAAATTGGATATTAAAACTGTTTTTATAAATCCATTCGATTCTTATAGTTTTCACAATGATGCAAGTGAGCGTCGAGAATTTTTTGATCACTATTTATCACTGCTCGATAGCGATTATAAAAACGACTTAAAAAAATACAAACAATCTTTAAAGTTTAAAAATATTTTGCTCGCTAAAAAGCCAAGTCTCTTTTTAGAGCAAATTAAAGCAATCGATCCGGAAATTAGTCAGTACGCTTACAAGCTCAATCAAAGACGGATTTTGTTTTTACAAGAACTGGAAAAATTCTTCGAAGAGAATTTTAAAAATATCTTTTCCGAAGAGCATTCTTTAAAGCTTAAACTTGAATCAAAAATAAATGGTATGAATGCCATACAAATTCAAGAGGCTTTAAAAAATAATCTATCAAAAGACCTCGAAAGAGGCACTTCAACCCTCGGTCCACATCGCGATGACTACTTGCTTCTTTTTGATTCCATAAATTCTTACGATTTTTGTTCTTTAGGCCAACAAAAAATGGCTTATTTAAGCCTGTTATTTGCCTATATAGACGTTTTTCGGTATAAATATATGTCCTACCCTATCGTACTTATTGATGATGTCTCTGGCGAGCTCGATCAAAATCGATGGAGAAGACTGGTGGACTATTTAGAGAAGAGGGATTTTCAAGTACTCATCACTACCGCCAACGAAAAATTTAAAGAAGAACTAGATCGAATTCAGGGAGCGAATAAGATTTATGTAGATAACGGCTCCATAAAAAATTGTTAATAAATACAAAAAATATAACTGGCATCAACAACATTCCACCTTTTAAAGGGAGCATTTCTTGGAAAATCAGCACGAATCAATTTCAAAAGTAAATACGGAGTATGGCGCAAGTCAGATTAAAGTTCTAGAGGGTTTAGATGCCGTAAGAAAAAGACCGGGAATGTATATTGGTGACACTGGCGTTCGTGGGTTGCACCATTGTGTGTATGAAATTGTCGATAACTCGGTCGACGAATCGCTCGCGGGATATTGTACTAAAATAGAAGTTGTCATTCATATTGATAATTCAGTTTCCGTTACAGATAATGGTCGCGGTATTCCCGTCGATATGCACCCAACTGAAAAAATTTCTGCTGCTGAACTTGTTTATACTAAGCTGCACGCCGGCGGAAAGTTTAACGAAGACGGTGGAGCTTACAAAGTTTCCGGTGGATTGCACGGTGTTGGTGCAGCAGTTGTGAATGCTCTTTCAAAATGGGTCAAATTAGAAATTAAAAAACACGGAAAAATTCACGAATTATTTTTTGATCATGGAAAAGCTAAAGAACCATTAAAAGTCATTGGTGAATTAGCTGATGCATCGGAAACGGGAACTAAAGCGACCTTTAAGCCAGATAATGAAATATTTGAGTTTCACGAATTTAATTACGATACCCTTGCCAATCGTTTTCGCGAAATGGCTTTTTTAAATCGCGGTTTAAAAATTACATTAAAAGATGAAAGAAATGAAAAATACGAAGAGTTTCACTACGAAGGTGGGATTTCTGAATTTGTTCATTACTTAAACCGTGCAAAGTCTCCTATTCACAAAAAAGTGATTTATTTTATTCAGACAAAAGATGATTATGAAGCGGAAATTGCAATGCAGTGGACCGACTCCTATAACGAAGTCATCACTTCTTATGCCAATAATATTTCGACACCCGAAGGAGGAACGCACGTTTCGGGATTCAAAACGGCCCTCACTCGCGTTTTAAATAACTATGCAAAAGATAATAATCTTTTAAAAAATATTAAAATTAATCTAACAGGCGATGATATGCGGGAAGGTTTGACCGCTGTCGTGTCTGTGAAACTTAAAGAGCCACAATTTGAAGGACAAACAAAATCAAAACTAGGAAACAGTGAAGTTGAAGGAATCGTAAACTCACTGGTCGGTGAATCCTTTAAAGTTTATTTGGAAGAAAATCCAGAGATTGGAAAATCTGTTATTAAAAAATCGGTGGACGCGGCTGCAGCGAGAGAAGCTGCTAGAAAAGCGCGAGAATTAACTCGTAGAAAATCGGCCTTAGAATTTTCTGGATTGCCGGGAAAAATGGCCGATTGCCAAGAGTCAGATCCTGCTCAATGTGAATTGTATATCGTCGAGGGTGATTCGGCGGGTGGTTCAGCAAAGCAAGGTCGCGATCGTAGAGTGCAGGCGGTACTACCGCTCAAGGGAAAAATCTTAAACGTCGAAAAAGCTCGTTATGATAAAATGCTTTCTAGTGACGAGATTAAATATCTCATTCAAGCCCTAGGAACTGGAATAGGAAAAGATCAATTTAATATCTCGAAATTAAGGTACCATAAAATTGTCATCATGACCGATGCGGACGTCGATGGTTCTCACATTAGAACCCTACTCCTCACTTTATTCTATCGACAATTTCCAGAGCTTATTGAGCAAGGGTATATTTATATTGCTCAACCACCTCTTTATAAATACAAGAAAGGAAAATTAGAAACTTATTTAAAAGACGATAAAAAACTCGAAGAATTTCTTGTTAATAATGCCACCCAAGATACGAAAATATTTATAAATGGCGAAACAGTTGCACCTGAAATTGCAAAACAATTAATAAACAAAGATACACAATATCGAAATACACTTTCATTTTACGATGTTCATTATGACTCAGACCTTTTAAAGAAAATTATTGAAGATGGGCGAATTAATGTTCAGTCATTTACTTCAAGTGATTTATTGTCTGTCGAAGCGCAAGTCTTAATGGATTATTTTAAAACAACTGAAACATCTTCGATGAAGCAGTATTCAATAAAAGTTGAAGAAGATATCGAAGGTCGATTTGCATTAAGAATGATTATCACGACTGCAGCAAGAATTAAAAAATTTAGAATCACGCAAGGTTTTGTAAAGTCGCCGGAGTTTGCGGATCTAGTTAATAGCTACGATGGAATTAAGAGATACTCTAAAGCAGATTTTAAAATCATTAATGATAAAGAAACGCTCGAGTTTAAAGCCCTGACTCAATTTGCAGAATTTGCAATCACTAATGGAAAGCAAGGCGCTTATATCCAACGTTATAAGGGATTGGGAGAGATGAACCCCGAACAACTTTGGGAAACAACAATGAATCCTACCAATAGAACTCTACTGCAAGTAAAAGTGGAAGATACTATTGAAGCGGATCAAGTCTTTTCTGTTTTAATGGGTGACCAGGTGGAACCGAGAAGAAAATTTGTAGAAGAAAACGCTTTGAATGCAAGAAACTTAGACGTGTAATCACATTTCATCATTAGGAAGAAAAAATGTCAGAAGAAAATAATACAGTAAATCACGGAAATATTTTACCAGTCGTCATTCAAGATGAAATGAAAAATTGTTATCTTGATTACGCAATGTCGGTAATCGTCGGTCGTGCTCTTCCAGATGTGCGCGATGGTATGAAACCAGTTCATCGAAGAATTTTATTTGCGATGGATTCTTTAAATAACTATCACAATAAACCATTTTTAAAGTCGGCACGCGTAGTCGGTGACGTTATCGGTAAGTATCACCCTCACGGCGATTCCGCAGTGTATGGAACGATCGTTCGTCTCGCTCAAGACTTTTCGATGCGCTATCCTCTTATCGATGGACAAGGTAACTTTGGTTCTATCGATGGCGACAGTGCTGCGGCCATGAGGTATACGGAAATTAGAATGAAAAAATTGGCTGAAGAAATGATGGCCGATTTAGAAAAAGAAACTGTCGACTGGCAACCAAACTACGACGAGTCTTTGGTTGAGCCAACTGTCTTACCAACAAAAATACCAAATTTATTAGTCAATGGTTCAGCGGGTATTGCCGTCGGTATGGCGACTAATATTCCTCCGCATAATTTAACAGAAGTGATGAATGGTCTTGTGACCGTGCTCGATAATCCAGCAACGACCGTAGAAGAGTTGATAAGAATTATCCCCGGCCCAGATTTTCCAACAGCTGGTTCTATTCATGGTGTCGAAGGAATTAGATCTGCTTATCACACAGGAAAAGGTGTCATTCAAATTCGAGCCAAGATGGATGTTGAACATTCGACTAAAAAAGATAGAGAGTCGATTGTTATCACTGAACTTCCCTACCAAGTAAATAAAGCAAAACTCATCGAGAGAATTGCTGAACTCGTACAAGAAAAAGAACTCGTGGGGATTTCCGACATAAGAGATGAGTCATCTCGAGAGGGAATTCGCGTAGTGATTGACCTCAAAAAAGGTGAAATCGCGACAGTCATCATGAATAAACTTTATAAGATGACTCCATTGCAAACATCTTTCGGGATTATTTTTCTTTCGATTGTAAACGGCTCACCAAAAATTTTAAACATCAAAGATCAATTACAATATTTCATCGATCACCGAAGAGAGATTGTCATTAGAAGAACGGCTTACGAATTAAAGAAAGCGAAAGAAAGAGCTCACGTCTTAGAGGGCTTGAAAATTGCCGTAGAAAATATCGATGCGATTGTTGAGATGATTAAAAAAGCCGAAGGGCCACATCAAGCACGCGAAAAATTAATTGCTACATACCAACTTTCAGATATCCAAGCGCAAGCAATTTTAGATATGAGATTGCAACGCCTAACGGGTCTAGAGCGCGATAAAATTATTAAAGATTATCAAGAGATCATGCAAGAAATTGCTCGCCTTGAGTCTATTCTAAGCTCTGAGGAATTAATTAAAAGTATTATTCGCGATGAATTTAAAACAGTCATCGAAAACTACGGCGACCAGAGAAGAACTGAAATCATTGCGAAAGCTGATGAAATCAATATGGAAGATTTGGTTAAAGAAGAAGAAGTTATCGTAACTATCACTCACAAGGGTTACGTCAAGCGCATGGCGATTGATACATATAAAACGCAGAAGCGCGGCGGTGTAGGTGTTAAAGGTGCTGACTCTGCTGTGGATGATTTCTTCACGTCGATATTTACCGCCAATACTCATTCAAGTTTAATGTTCTTTACTGCTAAAGGACAAGTTTTTACATTGAAAGTTTACAATCTTCCGGAAGGAAACAGAACAAACCTTGGACGAAATATCATCAACCTGATTTCTCTCGCTCCGGGCGATAAGGTTAAAGAAATTATTTGTTTACCAAAAGATCTCACCGGTAAATATTTAATGATTGCGACAGAGAAAGGTATCGTCAAAAAATCGGAATTTGAGGAATACAAAAACATCAGACAAAACGGACTCACGGCCATCAAAATTCAAGATGGAGATGAGTTATTAACGGTGAGAATTACCGATGGATCTAAAGATGTTTTACTTTGTTCTTCAGCTGGAAAAATTATTCGCTTCGCTGAAACTGATTGTCGACCTTTAGGAAGAGTCTCTCAAGGGGTGAAAGGGATTGAGTTAAGCGATGATGAAAAAATCATCGGGATGGAAATTATCGACGATAGCGTCGAAATTTTATCTGTCACGGCCAATGGATATGGAAAGAGAACTCAGGTTTCTGAATACCGCCGTCAATCGCGCGGAGGTAAAGGAATCATGGCCATGAGATTGAATGATAAAAATGGCGACATTATTAGCATCAAGCCCGTCTCAGACAAAGAAGACTTAATGATCATTACAGATAAAGGTCAGGTCATTAGAACAAAAATTTCTGGAATTTCTTTAATGGGTAGAACGACTCAAGGTGTTCGTCTCATTAAAGTTAAAGATGGAGAAAACGTTGTAGCTGTTGAAAAAATTGCCGAAGCCGATGAACAAGATAATCTCGATGGTGATGTTTCAACAGAAGCCATCGATGCAGAAGTTATAGAAGCAGAACAAGTTGATAGCGAAACTGATAATACAGAAGAGTAAAATGATGAGGCAGATCTTTCAAACATTGATCTGCCTCATTTTTGTAATCGCTTGTGACTTTACTCCGCCAATAAATAGAAAAATTATTCAGGCCCAAAATTTTATTTCAACTCAAGAGTATAAAAAAGCCGCGTTTCTCTATGAAGAAATTTTAACCAATAATTTAAAGCCAGATTTAAGGATGAAACTTAGTTATCAACTAGGTGAACTATACTCCATCTACTTGGGTCAATATTCGAAAGCAGTTAAAAATTACAATGAAGTTAAGATCTTAACTGAAGACCCTGTTTGGTTAATTAAAGTTGAAGAGAAAATTTCAGAAATTAATTTTTATTATTTAAAAGATTATAGTGCAGCCATAAATAGTTATGTAAAATTATCTGAGTTTTCACCGCGATTAAAAGACTATGATTTTTTTCAAATGCAAATTGCTGAATCATATTATAACCAAAAGAACTATGATAAAGCCATGATGGCAATTGAAAGAATACAAACTAATCAATCCTCAGAATATTTTGTGCGATCGTTTTATTTACTTGGGTTAATTTATTTTGAAAAAAAAGACTATAACAAAGCGCTCTTTATTTGGTCGGAATATCTTAAAAGAGAAACTAAAAAAGACCAAATTGTGAAGGCAAAATTTTTAGTAGCAAACACATATGAAGCTACTGATAATTTAAAAATGGCATACGATATTTATTTCTCAATTTCAAAAGATTATCCCAATCAAGAAGTAGTATTAAGTCGGCTCAAGTCTCTTTATGATCGACGAGTATCGAGAAGAAGATAATGGAAAATAATAATAAGAAATGGTTAAAAATAATGGCATTGGCCATGAGTTTTCCCTCGACTATTTTTATCATGGCGTACGGTGTAATGAAATTGCATGAATTGGGATATATAGAAAAGTCGACGGCTGCAATTTTATTTGTATTGGCCATTTCAAATACACTTTTTTTGATGGTTTATTATGCGTTTAAACGAAAAAATTAATTTTAAAATATATCTATTCTATTCCATTGCAATTTTGACACCTGCATTAATTTTTTGCCACAACCTTGTAGAGGTTGGACTTGTTTTAGTGTGCTATTGTTCGGTGATTATTTCTCAGAGTTTAATGGTGGGACAAATGATGCATGCGATCCTTAAAGCGAGTGGTCAGCCAACAGAAGAAGAGCAAAGTCCTATTATCGATACACTTTTAAGAATTTTTCTGATCGCATCTAGCCTAAGTTTAAGTGTACATCTTATGGGAAATAGGGTAATTATTCCTCTGCTAGTTTATGTTTCACAGATATTCATTTTGAACTTTTCTTTAAACAGAGAAAAGCAAACATGGAGTGAATTTTTTGGTGAACGAAAAAATTATATAATGAACTTTATAAAGTATATTTTAAGGACTCATAAATGAAAGCAGCTTTATCTTTATTAACAATTGTTTGCTCTGTAATGATTCCCTCTGTTGCTTTTGCAGGAGCTGGTTTTAACTGGATTAATGAAGTAGCAAAAATGACTGGCTTAGAGCATTTTTTTCATGAAGTTGGAATCCATCATTACACTCATATCTTAACTTTTTCATTGATTGGAATCTTGATTATTGTTGCGGGATTTTTCTACCGAGCAAAAACATCACAATTAGAAGCAACTACTATTCCAGACAAAGGAATTACTTTTAGAAATGTGATGGAGTTATACGGTACCTTTATTTATTCGCAAGCAAAAGCAGTTCTAGGCGAAAAAGATGCAAAAAAATATTTTCCATTTGTAGCTACAGTTTTTATTTTGATTTTTACTTCAAATGTTATTGGGTTAATTCCAGGTTTCTTACCACCAACAGAAACATTAAACACAACCCTGCCATTGGGAATTTTATCCTTTTTGTATTTTAATTATATGGGGTGCAAAGAGTTGGGAGTTAAAAATTATCTTGCACATTTCGCAGGACCTCTTTGGTATCTGGCAATTTTAATATTTCCAATTGAAATAATTTCAACTTGTATTAGGCCACTTTCACTGGCACTTCGTTTATATGGAAACATGTATGGAGACCATATGGTTCTTCAAACATTTTCTGGTTTAGCTCCGGCCATCGTACCCATCGTCTTTATGGTTTTAGGTCTACTTGTTTGCTTTATTCAATCATACGTTTTTACAATGTTGTCCATGGTATATATTAGTTTAGCAACCGCTCATCACGATCATGGTGAGCATGCTCATCACTAATAGAGCCAATTATTAACTTTTAGGAAGGAGACTTTTATGTCAAAAAAATTACCTGTTCTTTTCGCGTTCGTATTTTTCTTATTACTAGTATCTAGCCAAGTGTTTGCTCAAACTGGAGCTGCTTCTGCAGGTCTTTCAGAAAAAGCAATTAAATACATTGCTTACTTTTTTGCTCTTGGTTTAGCTGTTTACGGTGGTACAGCTGCTCAATCTAAAGCTGCTTCAGTTGCTTTAGAAGGAATTGCTAGAAACCCAGCTGCTGCAGACAAAATTCAAACTCCAATGATTTTAGGTCTTGCACTTATGGAATCACTTGTAATTTTCGCTCTTATCTCTACATTCCTTGTGTAATTCACAAATAAATTTAGAAATAAATAAAGGGTCAGCTTTGCTGGCCCTTTTTTTTTACAAAAATTCAATATCTTTAACTAATGAATATTAGATTGTACTTAAATAGCAACTTTCTATATAAACTCCACAAAGTTAAATTTGATGGTTTTGAAGTTTAAAGAACTTAGTGTTTTTAGATGTCGATTTTTTAAACAGATTAAGAAAATTTTTCATGTTTAGAGAGTAATTCAACCTCAAAAAATGACCTGTGTTATTTTAAAAAAATTAAGAGGTATTTATGAAATTGATTCAAACTTTATTAATGTTAACTTTACTTATTTCTTGCTCAGTTAGGTCAGATGAAGCTGAAAGTGAAAAAAATAATTCCGGAGCAAGTGAGGTTATAGGGGCGAAGCTTGCAGAAGTCGTGTCGGTAATAGAGGGTGATGCAGATAAAAATTCTCCAAATTCTACAAATTCAGCAGACCCTATTCTTGAAACTTATAAAAATAAAGAAGCTTTAAGAGCGGCTGCGATTTTAGAGGGCGATAAGCCAAAAGAAGTAACTAAAAATGAAAAGCCAACAGTCGTAGTAAAGCCTGAGAAAATAGTGCCATCAGATGTAGAAGTAAAAACAGACATGGTAAAAACTCCACCAGTATTAGTAGCAACTAAGTCAAGTGTTGTAACGGCAACTGATAAAAATTTAGCAACAGCTCCTATAGAAAAAATTGAACCAGTTAAAAAATTAAAAATACAATGTGAAGTTATATCAAACAAAGAAAAAGTATGTATAAAGTTTGAAGAAGAAACAGTTGCTAAGTTTATTAAGCAAAATTATCCAAATAGAATTATTGAAAAAGTGATTCTTACAGATCGCCATAACACTCAAGTGACAGGTAACGTTCTGATCATAGGAACAGTTGATGATTTGCAAAATGGTTTTAAAAAATCGCAAGCGATTACCCAAATCAATCGCACTCTTAATCAAATCAACCCTGGTCTGGTAAACAAAGAAGCACTTACTTTAAATTCAAAATTATCGGGCAATACCTATAATTCGCCAATTTCAGTGAATAGTTTAATTGCATTTACAGGAAATCAACTTCCTACTGCTAAAAGAGACCAAATGTTGATCGACGCCAAAAGAAGTTTGGATGAAGTCGGTTCGATTGTTGGAGTAAAGGGAACTTTAACAGTTGGGAGTATTAAGGCATCCCAAGATAAAACGGCTGTTGTAATTAATAGAGTAAATGGAAAATTTGTTGCAACTTACACACTTGCGACAAATGAATCGAGAACAATGCAAGAGATCACTGAGTTAGCAAAAAGCCATTTAAGAAACCAACTTGGTGATGGTGAAGTTTTTGAGAATGCCTATCCGATGACTATTATTTTAAATAGAAATATTTCTAAGAAAAAATAACAAGCTTAATTTATTTGAGACATAATTATAGATGCAGCATTAGCTGCATTTAAATGAGCCACATTGTCGTTGATTTTTATTTTTATTATTTTATCTGATAGCTCTAAAATGTCTCGGTCTATGCCGTGCCCTTCACTTCCAATAATTAATACAAATTTTTCCGGATATTTAAAGTTGGAGTAGTCGATAGACGTGGGAAGATTGGCCGTACTTATAATTTGATATCCATTATTTTTTAAATATAGGAGATCTTGTTTATAGTTTGTGGAATGATTAACCTGCATATAAAAAATATTTCCCATCGAGACCCGAATACATCTTCGCAAATATGGAGAACAAGTTTTTGAATCGACCAACAGGCCATTTATATTAAAAGCAGCCGCAGTTCGAACAATACTGCCTACGTTTTCGGGAGAAGTGAGTCCGTTTAGAGAAATTATTTTTGAAGGCATTTGTTGAAGGGCGATGTCTTGAGGTTTTTTAATAAGTGCCAAGACTTCGTACTCAGTTTTAAATCCAGCAATTTTATCGAGAGTTGAGCGTTCGACTACAAAGACATGGTCGCCAGAGAGATGATGTCTTTGAGCAAAATCTTTGTTCGTTAATATTTTGATCATTTGAACGTGATTGTGAATAAGCTTTAAAAATATTTTTTCGCTTTCAATAATGGTCAAATCTTGTCTTAAAAGTGTGGACTCTTTTAAGAGTGTAAACTCTTTCACTCTTTCATCTAAAAAATCTTTTATTTCAATCATCGAGAGCCTTCATGCCAAAATTATGGGAGTTATACTTCTTTTTTTAGATAGCGACCAGTGTGGGATTTGCTATTTTTTGCGACTTCCTCTGGTGTCCCTTGAGCAATAATTTGTCCCCCTTGACTTCCACCTTCTGGGCCTAAATCGATAACCCAGTCGGAAGTTTTAATCACATCTAAATTATGTTCAATCACTATAACACTGTGACCGACATCGACTAATTGATTGATCGCCTCTAAAAGAATTTTAATATCGTGAAAATGTAGTCCTGTGGTTGGTTCATCGAGAACATATAAGCAATGACCTTTAGTGCGTTTTGACAGTTCACGTGAGAGTTTTAATCGCTGGGCCTCACCGCCCGAAAGAGTCGTAGCCGGTTGACCGAGTTTCATGTATCCCAATCCAACAGACTTGAGAGTTTCGAGAACGCGAAAAATTTTAGGATGATTTTTAAAGAAATCACTCGCCTCTTCGATACTTAATTCTAAAATTTCCGCGATGTTTTTATTTTTATATAAGACAGACAATGTTTCTCGATTATAGCGGGAGCCCTTACATTCAGTACAAGTAATATAAACATCGGGAAGGAAATGCATTTCAATTTTTTTTACACCGTTGCCTTCGCACTCTTCACATCGGCCGCCTTTGACATTAAAACTAAATCGACCTGGCTTATATCCCCTTACTTGAGATTCATTCGTTGTAGAAAATAATGTTCTAATTTCATCGAATAACCCAGTATAGGTCGCAGGGTTTGAATGTGGAGTACGACCAATTGGCGATTGATCGAGTTCTATAACAGACTTTATATCTTCCAATCCTTCAATCATTTTAAAATTCGATTTTTGATAAAGGATTTTATTGCCGGAGTGAGCCAGGTGATTTTTAACAGCGGGAACTAATACTTTATGAATGAGTGTTGATTTACCTGAGCCAGAAACACCTGTAATGGATACAAGTCCACCCAGTGGAATTGAGACATCAAGTTTATTAATATTATGTTCGCTCGCTTGATGAATTTTTATGTGCGATTTTAATTTTCTTCGCTTGGATGGAGTGGAAATTTTATGTTCACCAGAAAGATATTTAGCAGTAATGGATTTTTTGTCTTTTAAAACTTTATCTAATGTTCCCATGGAGACAATGTGGCCTCCGTGTATTCCCGCCCCCGGTCCCATATCAATTAAGTAGTCACAAGCTTTCATAGTATCTTCGTCGTGCTCGACAACTAATACAGTATTTCCTAAATCGCGAAGTGATTTAAGAGTTTTAATGAGACGATCATTATCTCTTTGATGAAGACCGATGCTTGGCTCATCTAAAACATAAAGTACACCCGTTAAGGCTGAGCCAATTTGAGTAGCTAAACGAATTCTTTGCGATTCTCCACCCGAGAGGGTCATTGCACTGCGATTTAAGTTGAGATAATTTAAGCCAACATCATTAAGAAATTTCAATCGAGAGAGAATTTCTTTTAAAAGTTTTTCAGCAATAAACTTTTTCTCGCCGTCTAATTTTAGAGAAGAAATGTAAGAGTAAGCTTCCTCAATGGACAATGTACAAAGATCCATAATGTTTTTGTCACCGATTTTAGTAGAGAGGGCAATTTTATTTAATCGCAATCCATTGCAGCTGGGACATGTTTTAATGTTCATGTATTTTTCAAGATCGATTCGTACCTTGTCCGATGCGGATTCGAGAAACTTTTTCTCTAGCCATGATGTGAGGCCAGGAAATGGTTTAGAAAATTCAAAATGAGAATTTTCACTCGTAAAAGAATAAGTGTAAACCTTCTCCGATCCATGAAATAAAATGTCTTTGAATTTTTTAGGTAACTTTTTAAAGGGCTGATTAATATTCACCTTTTCTTCATCGGCCATACACTCCACCATTTTATAAAGAAAGGAATTTCTTTTGCTAAGTGGAGTAATAGCTCCTTCTAATAGAGGCAGATTTTCGTCACCCACAATAAGATCTAAATCAAAAGACTTGGTTTCACCAAGGCCATTACATTCTTTACAAGCTCCAATGGGAGAATTAAAGGAAAAAAGTTGTGGTTCTAAGTCCGGATAAACGACTTCACCGCTAGTGGATTTGTTATTTTCTGAAAATTTAAGCTCTACGCTTTCACCTACAATGACAAGAACATCACCCTCTCCAAGTCTTAGGGCGTATTCAACTGAGTCTGCAAGCCTTTTTTCAATTTCTGGCTTAATCACAATACGATCAATAATGATATCGCATTGAAAATTTCCTTTTGGTATTTTTTGAAGTTCATCTAAATTAACGAATAGTCCATTAATTCTACCGCGATTAAAACCCATGGTCATAAATTTTGAAATTTGCTCTTTCGATGAAATGTCGGGGTGTGACTTAATAGGAGCTAATATTTGAATTTTGGTCTTTTCATCATACTTTAAAATTTCCTTAACAATTTGATGAGGTGTATATTTGCGAACAATCTTTCCAGTTAATGGATCATATAATGTTCCAATTCGAGCAAACAAAACCCGCAAATAGTCATAAATTTCAGTCGTAGTTCCTACAGTTGATCGTGGATTTTTTGAAGAAGTTTTTTGATCAATCGCGATCGATGGAGATAGTCCTGAGATTGATTCAACTTCTGGAGGTTGATATTGACCTAGAAACTGTCTAGCGTAGCTTGAAAGTGACTCAATATATCTTCTTTGTCCTTCAACATAGATGGTGTCAAAAGCTAAGGATGATTTGCCAGATCCCGAAGGACCAGTGATAACAGTCAGGGTATTTTTGGGAATAGATAATGAAACTTCTTTTAGATTATGTTCTTTAGCCTTAATAATTGTAATTTCATTTTTATTCATAGAAATAAACTCCTCTAAGGTTGTCGGATAAAGTGTTGGTTCAATAACTTGGTTATTCTTTAACGTGAGTGACGTTTTGAAAAGCGTATCGAGTCAGGTATAAAGAATATCTAGATGGAACTTAGGTTATTCTTACCAAGATTGCAGTATAAATAAATGGAAGCTACAGCTAATATCTACACCTAAAAAAACTGGCATTATACTCCTCACAGTTTAATTTTCAATACTTGAAAATTAAAAATTACCAATGACTTGTATGCCTAGATTCACTTGAAAAGTGAATCGTTGTAGGTATAAGAAACAATTTATTTCGTAAGAATTGTTTTAATTGAGCTTGATATAGTTTTTTGGCTTTTCTCGTTCGAGCCAGAACTCAACTTCTTTTTTTACAATATTTCCAAATAAAATTTCGTAAATTTTATCTTTTTGACTAAGGAAGTATTCGCTCTCAACTAAGTTCTTTTTTACAATTAATAAAATTCGGTGTTGGCCATTAACAGTCAAGAGTGGGCTATATTCGTTTTCATTTAATCCTTTGATACCATTTCTAAAGTCAGTGTTAAGGCCCTCCTCTGTTACGTCATCAAAGTGGTTAGCTTCAACGTTAACAAAATCAATAGGAACTACTTGGTTTGAGCGCAAGGAGTTAAGTGCAGATAAAAATGATTGACGATCAGGCTTAGCGCTATTTTTTGGAAGTGCATAATCAACAAATGAATAAAGGATGTCACTGCGAGAAAGTTTGGGATTTCTCTTGATAAATTCATTTTTAATATCTTGGTCAGGAATAGAAACGATGGGGGCAATAATCCTTGAAATAAAAAAATTATATTCCATAGACTCTTTTAAAATTTCAAAGTATTCGTCGAAGCTTAAGCCCTGATTTTTCAAAAATCCCTTTAGTTGCTCTCGAGAAAAGTTCATATTTTTTTCATTATTTTTTATATAAGATTCAACTTGTTCATCTGAAACTCCCATCCCCTGCTCGTTTAGCTTGTTGCGAATGATTTGAGTATTAATGAGAATATTTACAACATCTTGATAGCTGTAATCGTTTTTGTCGTAGATTTGCCGGGACATATTTTGGCGAAATGAAATTGTTTTTTGGTGTCGTTCGACAACAGATTTAGTAATAACTGATTCGTTGACAATAGCCTCTATTTTATCAAGTAACTTCGCTGAAAGTTGAGAGCTTAGAATGAGTAGAAAAAAATATTTTAGACTTGTTTTGAACATATAATCTCACTTTTTTAAATAAAGATTAAAAGAGATTTAACTACAAAACAAGTCTAAGTAGATAGTAAATTCGATCTTAGTTTAAAAGATTCTTATTAATTGTTACTTTAGATGCTTTTCGCATATCTGAAAAATAATCTTCAATAATTCTGTCGCGTTTAATATCGTGTAGAATTTTTTTATAAAGATTCATATCGATATCTTTATATTCTTTGATACCTATAACTTTAATTAAGTGAAAACCAAACTGAGTTTGAACTGGAGAAGTAATGTATCCGATTGGCTTTCCGTTAATAGCCTTAAAGTACTCCGGAGCAAGCTTGTAGGCTGGTTGAAAGCCGATATCACCTGCAGCTTGCGAGGCAGAAATTTGAGAGTATCTTGCGGCGAGCTCAGCCCAATCCGTTGGTTTTTTCTTAAGCTGATTATAAACTTCAAGGATCTTTTTCATTGCTTCTTCAACTTCTTCTTTTTGGGGAATAATTTGAAGTCTTAATAAGATTTGAGCCGTTCGATATTCTTTATTTTTAGCGTAGTATTCTTCCACTTCTTTGTCGCTTACTTTTATTTCAAGTAGTTTTTTTTCAAGATCTTTTGAAATTTGTGCATGATAGAGTACATCTTCCATTTTAGTTTTCACAACAGGGTCTTGGTCAAGCTTTGTATCTTTTGCTCTTTTAATTCCAAGTTCTCTGTTAATAAGTTCATTTAATATTCTTTCACGTGTTACAGGCTTATCGCTTACAAATCCAAGGTTACTTTGATAAGCGAGCTCTAGTTGCCCTTTTTTTATTTCAATTCCATTGACAGTTGCAACTACGGCATCAAAGTTTGGAGACGTAGGCGCTGGAGCAGAGTTTTGGGCATAAAGTGATGTGCAAAGTAAGCTTAGCAACATTTGTTTAAAGAGCACGTTGTGTGACATAAAAAGTTGTGGCATTTTCATTTTTATCATCCTTAATAAAAAAGAGAATTCTAATAGAATCCATATATTAGTTTATGATACCAGAATTTTTGAAAGTGGAATAAAAACTTTTCAAAGATTTAGTGCAATTTCTTTGGCAAACTTGATTAATTCGCTCTGGCTTACTGTGTTTTTGGCATTAAATATAACTCGGTAATCTGGAGTGAATTGGTAGATTTTTGGTCGACTAATAAAGTACTTAACGACGCTCTCAGATAATTGAGGATCATTTTCTAAAAAGGATTTATCAAACTTAAGCGTAATAGATTTTCCGGCCACGTGAATTGATTTTATGCCATAAGATTGTAAGTAAATTCTAGTTTCTAAAATTGTAAACAAATTAGAAAGCTCATCAGAAAAAACACCATAAATATCTTCAAACTCAGATTTTAGTGTTTCTAGATTATCGTGAGATTCACAATTTGAGAGTCTTTTGTATTGCTTTAACCTTTCCTGAGCATCGGGTATATAATGGTTGGGAATAAATGATGTAAATGGCGTGACGATTTCAATATCTTTTTTAATGGCTTTTCTCTCACCGCGAATTTCATAAATTGCTTCTTTTAAAAGTTCCATATAAAGCTCAAGGCCTACAGCTTCGATGTGTCCAGACTGACTTGCTCCAAGAATGTCCCCTGCGCCACGAATTTCCAAATCGACTGAAGCAATATTAAATCCTGCACCCATATCAGCATAGGTTTGGAGTGCATGTAATCTTTTTTGTGCAATCGAAGAAACTTCGCGAGCGTATGGAACGACAAAATAAGCGTATGCTTTTTTATCGGAGCGACCAATGCGTCCTCTTAACTGATGAAGTTGGGCCAAGCCGTAAGTGTCAGCTCGATCAATGATCATAGTGTTTGCATTTGGTATATCTATACCTGATTCAATTATAGTTGTAGCAATAAGAATTTGATATTTACCTTCGTAAAATTGATTAATGCGATCTTCGAGATCCTTTTCATTCATTTGTCCATGAGCAAAAACGATTGAGGCTTCTGGTACAAGTTCTTTTATATAACGAGAAAAATCTTCGATATCTTGGACTTTGTTGTGAACAACAAAAACTTGGCCCCCTCGTTGAAGCTCTTTGCGAATGGCATTTTGCAAAGTGAGATCATCGTGTTTAATGACATAGGTTTTAATAGACTGTCTTTTGGGAGGTGCCGTTTTTATTAAAGATAAATCGCGAAGTCCCAAAAAAGCCATCTGCATAGTGCGAGGAATTGGCGTTGCAGTTAAAGTTAAAAAATCTACGGATGTTTTCATCAATTTTAATTTTTCTTTGTGACCAACTCCAAAACGCTGCTCTTCATCTACGATTACTAAACCAAGATCTGAAAATTTAAGTTTATCAGAAAGTAATTTATGAGTTCCAATTAGAATGTCGACATCGCCTCTTTCACATCTTTCAAGGATTAACTTGGCTTCTTTCGGAGTTTTAAAACGAGAAATGAATTCAATTTTTATGGGAAAGTCTTTGTAGCGCTTTACAAAGGAGTTGTAGTGCTGAAGGGCTAGGATTGTGGTTGGAACGAGAACGGCAACTTGTTTTTTGTCCTCAACCGCCTTGAAGGCAGCTCGCATTGCAACCTCAGTTTTTCCAAATCCAACATCACCACAAACCAGATAATCCATTGGAACAGGTTTTTGCATAGCTTCGAGTACATCGTTTATGGCCTGAGCTTGATCGGGAGTTTCTTCAAATGGAAATGCTAACTCGAATTCTCTGTAAAGATGATCTGGCGGGCCGTAAGCATAAGCTTCTGAAGATTGTCTTTCAGCTTGTAATCTTAAAAGGTCAAAGGCTAGAGTTTTGGCCGAAATTCTGGCTCGAGCTTTGACGAGTTGAAATTTATTTGTGCGCAAGGAGTCTGGTTTGATTCCAGCGTGTGAATCGGCGTGTTTTTGAATCAGGTTGAGTTTATAAACGGGAACATAAACTTTATCATCCTCGGAAAACTTAAGTACCAGGAAGTCCGACTTGTCCCCAGCAATTTCTAGTGATTCCATTCCTTGATAAATTCCCACTCCGTGATCAGCGTGAATTACATAGTCATTAACTTTGAGTGTAGAAAGTTGCTCTGCAAACAAATCTAAATCAATTTTTTGCTTTTTAGCCACTTTAGTTTTTTTAGATGAAAACAAATCGCCATCAGTAAGGAGTAAAATTTTTTCAGTTTCGTAGTAAAAACCAGATTCAAACTTCTCATTGAGAAAATGTATTCTAGTTAAAAGGTCTTTTGAAAAAGATTGTAATTCGAGAAGGTGTTTGATTTCCGCACGCGACCCTTCACTGTAAGAAGAAATAAAAAGAGTACCAGAATATTTAAAATGTTGAGCGATAAAAGCTAGAGCTGACTGTATATATTCAGGCTTTGGAAGAGCTGGATTAATATGCTCATTTAAAAACAACTTTGTTGATTTTATATTTAATGTGAGTTGAGAATCCTCTTGTTGCAACCCTTGAAGATTAATTTGATCTACAAAGATGGATTTACTTTTATCTAGCGAGTGAAAAAATTGAAAGTCGTAAATCTTTTCATAGTGTGGAAATACGATCTCAGCATTAAGGTCAGTTTCAAGTTGATCGAGTTCCGATCTTAAAGACTCGAGGTATTCAGTAAATTCTCTAATACATTCCTCGGTATTAATTAAGATTGGAACTATGCTAGATTGATGAGCAATTAATGAAAAAGCTGATTCACAATCTTTAAAAAATAAGGGGATATAGGCAGGGTAGTTTTCGAAAAGTTGGCCGTCGGAAATTTTCTGAAAAAGTTGTTTGCGGTTTTCAAACTTATTTTTAAATCCAGGTGAGATTTGAGGGATGTTTTCACGCAAGGTTGTGGCGTAGTCACCTTTGGTTAAGAGGCCTGCAGATGCATTCAGCTTGATTGTGGAATACTTTTCATCTTTGAGCGTTTTTTGTGTCTCGATATCAATTCCATGAATTGTTTCGATCATGTCATCAAAATAAGAAAGCCTAACTGGATTGCCACCCAGAGGATAAATGTCAAAAATTTGTCCCTTTTGCACAAATGTAGCAGGTTCTTCAATAGATGAAGAACGAGAATACCCCAATTCAACACAAAGCTTTGCAAGGTCCGATGGAGAAATGATGTCTTCGGCAGAAATCTGGCGAGATGTGTTTTTAAAAAAATTCTTGGGCGGTGATTTGAAGCAAAGAGCTTCGATTGTAGTGGTTAAAATAAAGGTATCTGCTTTTTCTTGCATTGAAAAAATTTTTGCCAAGGTCGACATTCTTTCAAAATAATTTTTTTCAGAGGAAATAATTCCTGAATAGGGACTCGACTCAATTCCTGGCAAGAAAAAGACGTTATTAAATTTATTTTTTAAATGCTCATAAGCATCTTCGGCGTGATCTTGTTCTTTAAAAATAAGTAAGATGTTTTTTTTCTGAAAAAGATTCGCACTTTCATTAAGAAGATTTTTAAAGATAAATAACCATTGTTCCGAACTTACACCGAACACGCGAAGTGGATTTTCTTCTGATTTGTCCCATTCGAGGATTCTTTGTATAAGCGAATTAAAGTGAATCATAAATTATTGACTAATTTAAACTAACAAAATATTTCCAAGATATTATATTTTCGTGTAATCTATGGAAACTAAAAAATAAAAAATTCTCGGAGAACTTACAGATGTCGACATTAAATTTAGACGTCTACATGCCCGTCGTGATTTTAATCATTCTCGCTTTACTTGTGGCAGGTGGATCACTTTTACTAAGTAAATTTTTACGACCAAGTAACCCAACAGAACTCAAGTTAACTGCCTATGAGTGCGGTGAAGCTCCTGTGGGGACGGCATGGTCAAACTTCAATGTGCGATTTTATGTTATAGCTCTTATCTTTATCATTTTTGATGTTGAAAGTGCCTTAATGTTTCCAGTTGCAGCTGTCTTTAGAAAATTTATGTCAATTGGAATGGGGGGGACATTGTTAGTTTCAATTTTAACATTTGTTCTCATTCTGGTTGCTGGCATCGTTTATTGTTGGAAAAAAGGCGACCTCGACTGGGTGAAGAGTTTCGTGAGTCAAGAGTTGGACAAGAAATAATTTTTTATAGATAAGGATCGTTAATGAACGCAACTATCATTTCATACCTATCACAATCTAAAGAATTTAATTTGATTGTAGCATGGTTTTCAGAGTTGTTTGGTTTTGATGCCACTAGCTTCGTCGCATTTAATTTATTCGGTGTTTTTGCACTCTTGCTCATTGGATTCGCGGCAACTGTTGGTGGTCTAGGGACATTTGCAGAAAGAAAAATCTCAGCCGATCTTCAAATGAGACAGGGGCCAAATCGCGTAGGGCCGTACGGAATTCTTCAGTTTTTAGCTGATGGAGTTAAGCTCATAACAAAAGAAGACATCATACCTGCTCAGGTAGATAAATTTACTTTTTATATCGCTCCTGTTTTATGCCTTGTGGGTGTATTTTCCGCTCTTTCTGTTTTTCCAATTTCAAGTGGATTTATTTTAACCGATTTAAATGTTGGAATTTTTTATTTTCTTGGAATGACTTCATTAGTTGGAGTTGGGATATTTTTAGGTGGTTACTCTTCAAATTCTAAATGGTCAATGCTCGGTGGAATGAGAGGTGCTTCTCAAATTATCTCATATGAGATTCCAGTGACAATTACAATTGTAATGATGGTTCTCCTTGCAGGTGGAATGTCGATGGGGATTTTAGTTTCTTCCCAAGGGAGTTCTGTATTGGATTGGAATCTATTTCACAATCCATTTACCTTTATTGGCTTTTTTGTATACTTCATCGCTGCACTGGCAGAAACCAACAGAGCTCCATTTGACTTGCCAGAGGCGGAATCTGAATTAGTTTCTGGATATCACACTGAATTTTCGGGAATGAGATTTGGATTTTTTGCACTAGCAGAATACATCGAAGTTCTTATTGTCTGCGGAATTGCAACGGCTATGTTTTTGGGTGGATATAAAGTTCCTTTCGACTTAGGAACAGGCGAACTATTAAATCAAAAATTAGGTTTGGATTTGATGCTTGCAAAAAACATTGGCCAATTCTTAGAAATCGGATCATTTTTAACTAAAACATTTGCACTCTACTATGTAGTTATTTGGATAAGATGGACTCTTCCAAGATTGAGAGTTGATCAGTTGATGACACTTTGTTGGAAATATTTAACTCCAATTGCTCTCTTTAATTTAATTGGGTGTGCTGTTTGGATTTATGTTTTCAATGGCCAATCGATCGTTCAACTTTTTAGCTTATTGTTCAAAAGTAGCGGTGGCGGACATTAATTAAATTGGAAGTGGAGATTTATATGTTTAATGATTTTTTATTTTTAGCATCTGCCGCACTTACCTTAGGTGGTGCATTTGCAGTTGTTTGGGTTAAAGATTTAATGCATGCCTGTATATATTTAATGGCTTCACTCTTTGGAGTTGCTGGTCTTTATGCCTGTATAGGGGCTGATTTTCTAGCGGCAACTCAAATCGTTGTTTATGCAGGTGGAGTTGTTATCTTAATGCTTTTTGCGGTTATGCTAACTGGTGGAGCAAGTAATAAGACAAATCGGTATGGACTCGAAAAAATTCACGCGATGGGAAATACAAAAACAAAGATGGTTGCAGGGATTTCAGCTTTTGTTATTGGTTTAGTCATTTTAAAAATAATGGTTTCAGTTCTTAAAGCACAACCAGTAAGTCAGGTCGGTGCCAATGAAAACTCAGTTGAAAAAATTGGTACTTTGCTTGCTTCGGATCATATTTTAGCATTTGAAATATCATCAGTTCTCTTGCTCGGAGCACTAATTGGTGCTGCGATTATTTCAAGACCAAGGAAAGAAATCCATGATTAGTTTAGGTAGTTATTTAGCTATTTCGTTTGCTCTGTTTATTCTTGGCATTGCCGTTATGATTGCTAGGAAAAATATCATTGCAATTTTATTAGGTATTGAATTAATACTAAATTCAGCGGCACTTAATTTTGCGGCGTACACAAAATTTGTAAATAACAATCTCGATGGTCATGTCATGAGTTTGTTTATTATTGTTATCGCGGCAGCTGAAGCAGCAGTTGGATTGGGAATCGTAATTAGATTTTTCCAATTGAGAGAAAGTATCCATATAGATGATGCCGCAAGTTTACAGAACTAGTGATTAGATTATTTAAGTGATTATTTGAGAGAGATAGGATTTTAAAATGGATTACACAATTAGCAACATTGCACCAATAGTCTTACTTCCCTTCTTGGCCTTTGTGATAAATGTTTTTATTGTAAAAAGATTTACAAAAGTAGCAGTTGGTTTAAGTGTCGCTGCGATTTTTGGATCATTTTTATACGCGTTGCGAATCTTTTTAGATTTTATGAACGTATACAATACAAATTATTATGTTCACAAAGCATTTAATTGGTTTGACTTAAGTACAGGTGCTCATGTTTTTAAAGTAAACATGGGTATATATATCGACAACATGAGTGCTGTGATGTTGCTTATGGTGACAGGTGCGGCGACACTTATTCATATTTTCTCAACGTGGTACATGCATGATGACGCAAGGTTTGGGAGGTTTTTTGTTTACCTTTCATTGTTTACGTCAGCGATGCTTGGTTTAGTTTTATCAGATAACTTGCTATCAGTTTTTATTTTTTGGGAGTTGATGGGATTTTGCTCATACTCGCTCATCGGATTTTATTACGAAAAAGAAGGTGCGGGAAACGCTTCGATGAAAGCCTTTATGACAACGAGAGTGGGAGATGTTTTTTTCCTACTAGGTATTTTGGCGATTTGGTCAGTTGTAGGATCAGTTTCATTTACAGAAATTTACAACGCTATTGGTGATGGAAAATTTAATAACTTATATGCGCTAGGAATTCCTTTGGCGACACTCGCAGGTTTTTCAATCTTTATGGGAACGGTCGGAAAGTCGGCACAGGTCCCGCTTCAAGTGTGGTTACCAGATGCGATGTGGGGGCCAACTCCATGTTCAGCTTTAATTCATGCCGCAACAATGGTTGCAGCAGGAGTTTATCTTTCTCTTAGAATGTTTCCTTTAATGGAAGTTGGTCACCTAACAACATTTATAGCATATACTGGTGCGATTACTGCTTTCTTAGCCGCCACGATTGCTTTAGTACAAACTGATATAAAAGCAGTGTTAGCATTCTCTACGATTTCACAGTTAGGTTATATGGTCATAGGAATTGGTGTTGGATCTTACAACGCTTCATTTATGCATTTAATTACTCATGCTGTTTTTAAGGCTTGTTTATTTTTATCTGCAGGAGCAGTGATCCATTCGATTCATGAACAACAAATGCCAAAGATGGGAGGATTGAAAAGTAAGCTTCCATATACTTTCTTGGCGATGTTGCTATGTTGCTTAGCTATTGCAGGCGTTCCCTTTTTCTCAGGATTTGTTTCAAAGGATAGAATTTTAGGAGATGCCCTAATTATGGCTCTCGAAAATCCTGTTTATATCCCTGTAGCTTTATTGGGATTTGCTGGGGCTGGTTTAACAGCGTTCTATATGTTCAGAATGTTGTTTTTAACTTTTTTTGGAGAGCCACGGGATCACCATATTTACGATCATGCGCACGATGAGCACTTAGGATGGAATTCTAATATTCCATTACTCATACTTGGTGTTTTTACATTAGGCTTATTTTATTCAGGATCTTTTACAGGCTTAGGAGAAGTAAATCTTTTTGGCTCGAAGTATGAATGGTTTAATACCCTGATTGCAAAACCAGAAGCAAAAAACTTAGCCCAGTTTAAAAGTTATGTATCAACTCCATTTTCAACCGTGGATATGAGAGAAAAGGCTCAGTTGGAAAAATCTGCATATGATGCAAGTCATGGAATGAGTGAAGAGGCAGCCCATCACGCTCATCTTATTCACAAGATTGGAGCTGCTTTGTCAGTCATTATTGCATTTAGTGGAATCTTTATTGCTTACTTGATGTATGTGAAAAAATCACTCAACCCAGCAGGGTGCACAGAATTCTTTAAAAGATGGACAGAAGCTCTGAAAAATAAATATTATTTTGATGATTTCTACATCAAGAAAATGATTCAAGGTGGATTGCTCCCATTTAATGATTTGCTATCGCGATTTGATATGGGATTTTATGATAAGTATGCTGTAGATGGTTGGGAAAAAGTTAATCAATATGCATACAAGATTTCAAACTGGTTCGATAACAACATTATTGACAGTGGAATGGTTGATGGAACCGGTGCCTCTGTTCGATTGATGAATGTAGTATTAAGAACAATCCAATCTGGTAAAGTGCAAATGTACTTTGTCGTTTTGGTTGTTGTGTTGGCAAGTTATGTTTGGACTTTAAATTTTTAATATAAAAGGTTTTTTGTTAATAACTTTTAGAAGGAGTTAACCGGTGCACGGTTTAGATTTATTAAGTTTGATTTTGTGGATGCCTATTATTGGGATGATTGGAGTTTTATTATTTCCAAAAAATAATGAAACGGGAATGAAGACTTGGGCTTTGATCAATACGATCATTACCTTTGCTTTAACATTGGTGCTTTACTGCAAATTCGATCAAACGGTATCGGGTATGCAAGCAGCTTTTAATGTAAAAATTCCTTGGATTAAACAATTTAATATTTTCTACACTCTTGGCGTAGACGGTATTTCATTACCAATGATTATTTTAACGGGCTTGTTGTTCATGCTTTGCATTCTCTCATCATGGACGCAAATCAAAAAATCTGTAAAAGCCTACTTTGCACTATTGCTTCTATTGCAAAGTACAGTCTTTGGTGTCTTTATGGCATTAGACTTTTTCCTTTTCTATGTTTATTGGGAAGTTATGCTTCTTCCAATGTTTTTCCTTATTGGTGTATGGGGAGGCGAGAACAGAGAATACGCAGCAGTTAAATTTTTCCTTTATACTTTCTTTGGATCAATTTTAATGTTGGTTGGTATTGTTGGTCTTTATTATGTTACTGGTCAGTCGGTTGATTCATTTAATATCCTTGCCCTCTCAGGTGGAAAGTTTATGAGTCAAACGGTGACGTTGTTTGGTTATTCACTATCCTTTTCAAAATTATTTTTTATTTTTATGTTTGTTGGTTTTGCAATCAAGGTTCCAGTTTTTCCGTTTCACACTTGGTTACCACACGCACACGTTCAAGCACCTACAGCAATATCAGTTATTCTTGCAGGGGTATTGCTTAAAATGGGGACTTATGGATTTTTAAGGATCGCCTTCCCTATTTTTCCAGATTCCGCCAAATATTTTTCAACTGCAATTGCCTGGTTAGGTTTAATAAATGTTATCTACGGTGCACTTTGTGCAATGGCACAAACGGATGTTAAAAAATTAATTGCTTATTCATCAGTTTCTCACATGGGTTTTGTTATGTTGGGATTAGCTGCAATGACGGTGCAAGGGATGAATGGAGCTGTATTGCAAATGTTCAACCACGGAACTTCTACTGCGATGATGTTCTTTATGATCGGTATTCTTTATGAAAGATCGCATCATAGATGGATTGTGAAGCCTGATGGCTCGAGAGGTTACGGTGGTCTGTATACTCAACTTCCAGTTTATTCAATTATTTTTATCATTGGTATGTTTGCATCAATGGGCTTACCTGGACTTTCAGGTTTTATTTCTGAAGCATTAATCTTCTTAGGTATGTACGAAAGGTTTACGACGATTACCGTTCTAGCTCTTTTTGGTCTACTTATTGGAGCGGCGTACTTATTGTGGATGTTTAAAAGAATGTTCTTTGGTGACGTTAATCCAGAAGTTAAAGAGTATGAAGATATGACGAAGGTGGAAGTTCTTTATATGATGCCTTTAGTTGTTGCAGTCATCGTTTTTGGTATTTATCCATCGCCAATTTTAAACATAATGAAAGCATCAGTGGGACAACTAGTTTCATTGCTTGCAACGTTTTAAGATTTAGGAAAGTAAAATGTATATCAATTATTTAGCAAATATTGGTCGATATGTTCCAGAGCTCATCCTGGTCGTTTTAATGTTAGGATTGATTCTTCTTGAGGCCACTTATGACGAGAACGAAAAGGATAAGAAATATATTTTTATCACAGCTACTATCGGTCTTGTACTAGCTCTGGGGGCGCTAATTGCAAACTTAGGTGGAAAGCCCGAGGCTATTTTTTCAAACAGCATTGTCGTGGACTCATTTTCAACCCTGATGAAGATTACCATGGTGCTTGGGACATTTTTTGCCATTTACCTTAGTCGAATTTCTAAAGATATTTATGAAACTTTAAAGTCTGAATACGCAATTATGGCCGTGGGGATTTTAATTGGTGGATTTATTCTGGCTTCGGCTAACAACATGTTGATGGTGTATATTGGAATTGAAACACTCTCTATCTTATCTTACGTCATGGCATCATTTAAAAAGAATGACCATCGATCAAGTGAAGCAGGTCTTAAGTATGCCTTGTATGGAGGTATTTCAGCGGGAATTATGCTTGTAGGATTAAGTCATATTTTTGGAGTGTTGGGGACAATTCAATTTGCAGGGATAGCAGGATCAATCGCTAAACTTGATAAGTCACAATTATTTATTTTAATGCCATCATTTATTTTATTTTTTGCAGGAATTGGTTACAAAATTGCCAGTGTGCCATTTCATATGTGGTCACCAGATGTTTACGAGGGCTCTCCGACTCCAGTTACAACGTTTTTTGCAATTGTTCCTAAACTTGCAGGTCTTGCTGTATTGGTCAGGGTATCCATGATTTTTATGGGAGACGCATCGTTGCTCCAATATACTTGGGTTGGCTCTTTAATGGCCATTGCAGCCTTAACAATGACTGTTGGAAATGTCTCGGCGATTAATCAGAAGTCAGTGAAGCGAATGCTTGCCTATTCATCAATTTCTCATGCAGGTGTGATGATGAGTGCTGTAGTCGTGATGAATAATGTTGGAATTCGTTCTATTGTTTTTTATGGTATTGCTTATTTGTTTATGACTTTAGTCGCATTTTTTATAACGAGCATAGTAGAAGATCAGTATAAAAATGACCATTTTGAAAGATTTCAAGGTCTTGTTTATCGCTATCCCTATATGGCGATCATGATGGCCATTGCAATGTTTTCTTTGACTGGCATTCCTCCGATGGCGGGATTTGTAGCAAAATTTAATATTTTATCAGCTTTAGTTCAGTCAAAATATTACAGCTTAGCTGTGATTCTTGCAGTTAACTCTGTCGTGTCTGCTTATTATTACTTAAAGATCGTAAGAATCATGATTCTTAAGAATCAAGAGGCGAACGACAACATTAAAGAGTTCGGATTTTTAAATCAAATGGTCATCGTTGGATTAACGATTCCTGTGATTGTTTTAGGAATTTTTTGGCAAAACATCTTGGCCCTTGCAGAGGGTGCTAAGTTATTTATTCAGTAAGGATCGCAAGATGGACTTTTTACCTTTTATTATATTTTTCATCATTGCGAATGTTGTAGGTATTGTCTTAATAGTCATTTCAAACTTTCTTGGTCAGAAGAAGAAATTAGAACGCAAAAATGACATTTATGAATCTGGTGTTAATCCAGTAGGTTCGACCACTCGACAGTACGATATTAAATTTTACCTTACAGCCATATTGTTTTTACTTTTTGATGTGGAAATTGTTTTTTTACTTCCATGGGCAATGGCCTACACTGATTCAACAAATAAAGCATTTATGATCGCTGGCTTTGTCTTCTTTATGCTCATTTTATTAGTGGGTTACTTCTTTGTTATTAATTCTAAAGCCTTAAAATGGGAAGAATAGGAAAATTAGAATGTTGGAAACTTTAATTGAAATCATCGCAAAAATTGTTGTGATCTTGGCTTTGCCATTGGGCTCACTGCCCTTAATTATTCACGTAGAGCGAAGAGGTGCTGCTTTTATACAAAAAAGGCTTGGCCCTAATCGAGTCGGTCCATTTGGTTTGCTGCAGCCGCTTGCTGATGTTGCAAAGTTTATGTTTAAAGAAGAGGTCATACCATCTCACGTGAAGCCATTTTTTTTTACTGCTGCACCTGTTATAGCACTCACTTTTGCCATTTTGCCGTTGGCATGTATTCCAGTAACAGGACCATTTCAATTTATGGGAAGAGAAATTTTTCCAGAAGTTTTTAGATCGGAAATGGGAATCTTTTTTGCCTTTGCCGCCTCTGCTTTGGGCTCATATGGAATTTTGTTAGCTGGATGGGCTTCAAATAATAAGTACTCAATGCTCGGAGCTTTACGCGCTTGTGCTCAAATGGTTTCTTACGAGTTGTCTCTTTCAACTGCACTTGTTGCAATGGTTTTTTTGTATGGCTCAAACGATATTCACCAGATGGTTACAGCTCAATCCGGTTATTGGTTTGGATTTATTCCGAAGTGGGGATTTTTTGTTCAGCCCGTAGCGGCTACCTTGTTTCTCGTTGGAATTTTTGCAGAGTCAAACAGGTTGCCTTTTGATCTTGCTGAGGGAGAATCAGAAATTGTTGCAGGATATCACCTCGAGTATTCATCAATGAAGTTTGCTCTCTTTTTTATGGCTGAGTATATCCACATGATTGGATTGTCCGCATTGTTTATTATTTTATTTTTTGGTGGCTATAGTGTTCTTCCTGGAATGGATATGTTGGTTGATTTAATTCCAGGCTCCTTGCCAATTTTTCAACTAATTTCTCTTGTTACAAAAGTTGCATTAATGATTTGGTTCTTTGTGTGGGTTCGATGGACTCTTCCTAGATTTAGGTATGACCAACTTATGAACCTTGGCTGGCAGAGGCTACTTCCATTGGGAATAGTTAATCTCATTGTGACTGTCTTGTTTGTATATTTTAGGAATTAATATGATGATCGACATTCTTATTACTCTTTTTGCAGTTATCTTCTCTCTAGTAGTGGTTTTTTCAAATAGAACAGTAGTTTCAGCATTTTCTTTATTGCTAGCATTGCTGTGTATTGGTGGTGCTTACTTTCAACTGGGAGCAAATTTTTTGTCTGCAGTGCAAGTGTTAGTCAACGCTGGAGCGATAGCCATTCTTTTTGTTTTTGTGATGATGTTAATTAATCTTGAACATCCAGTATTAAATAAAGATAAGAATAAATTTAAGCTAATTCTCGGAGCTTTTGCCATATTGGTAAGTCTTGGCGTATTGGCAATTGTGATTAATACCAATCTTGAATCATTTTCAAAAGATTTCTTGCTCGATAATTCGATGAAGACACTTTTTGGAAAGCTATTTGAAGTTTATTATTTACCTTTTGAACTTGCGACAATGCTTCTTTTAGGGGCGATTGTCTCGGTCGTTGTTTTAACAAAACAAGACAAAGAACCTTTGGAATAATTATGAGCATTTATTATTTTTTAGCAGCATTTTTATTTTGTATTGGCTTGTTGGGGACAATTTTAAAAAGAGATCTTATCTCTATTCTCCTTTGCCTTGAATTAATGATTGGTGGCGTTGGTCTGCTTTTTGTTTTATTCTCAAAATCAACTGGTCTTATAGATTCCCAGCTCATGGTTTTCTTTATGGTAATTATTTCAGCTTGTGAAGTAGCAATAGGCTTATCTCTTATCATTTCGCTCTATCAAAAAAAGCAAACAATTCTTACAGATGACATTAAAATTATAACGGAATAATTATGATCGAAAATTATTTGGCACTCATTCCTGCTTTGCCCTTGTTGGCATTTTTATTAAACTCTATTTTGCTAGGTAAAAAGTTAAACAATGTTCGATCTGGAAGCATTACTTTCATCGGCTTGTTTTCATCTTTTGTCCTGGTTGTTTTAACAGCTCTGCACGTTTACGAACATGGGCCAATCCATATTAAGCTGTGGAATTGGATGGTTTTTAATGGAATTAATTTTGATATTCATTTCGTGATGGATCAATTAGCAGTTGTATTAAGCTTAATGGTAACAGGGATTGGTAGCGCCATAGCTTTCTTTTCCATTGGTTATATGGATCATGAAGAAAAGGTTGGGAAGTTTTTTGCATTTTTTGCCTTGTTTGCATTTTCAATGTTGCTGCTTGTTCTTGGTGAAAATTTCTTAGTACTTTTCATGGGATGGGAAGGTGTTGGGTTATCTTCTTACTTGTTAATTGGATTTTGGTATGAGCATACAAAAAATGGAAACGCCGCCAAGAAAGCATTTTTGGCAAATAGGGTTGGTGATTTTGGTTTAGTATTGGGAATGATAGGTTTTGCTTTGGTGTTTAACACTATTTCTTTTCGCGATCTTCAGAATCCCGATCTTGCTTTGATCATGCAAAACAAAGAAATTCTAATTGCCTCGTCACTGCTTATTTTATTAGGCGTGACAGGGAAATCAGCTCAGGTGCCATTGTTCATTTGGTTGCCCGATGCGATGATGGGACCTACGCCAGTCTCTGCACTTATGCATGCTGCAACGATGGTGACTGCAGGCATTTTTTTACTCTGTCGCGTTTCTAATGTTATCGTACATTTTCCATTTGTCCTCGATGTTATCGCTTGGGTTGGAGCAATCACCGCGTTGTTAGCGGCTCTCATCGCGATAACTCAAAGAGATATTAAAAAAATCCTTGCATACTCTACTGTTTCGCAATTGGGTTATATGGTTTTGGCTTGCGGTTTGGGTGCATTTTCAACCGGACTTTTTCATGTTTTTACGCATGCGTTTTTTAAAGCGTTATTATTTTTATGTGCAGCTTCAGTCATTTATGGATGTCATCACGAACAAGATATTTTTAAAATGGGTGCACTTAAAAAGAAAATGCCGATTACGTTTTGGACATTCTTTATAGGGCTCTTGGCGATCGCTGGAATACCAGGATTTTCTGGGTTTTTCTCAAAAGATGAAATTTTAGTAATGGCATACACTAATCCAGGAAATGGATATTTTCTTTATGCCATTGGTTTAGTAACGGCTCTACTCACAGCGTTTTACATGACAAGGATGCTACTATTAGTGTTTATTGTACCAGAAACAAAGGGCAATGATCACCATGGAGAACATCATCATGAGGCGCACGAGTCTCCACTCGTCATGACAGCACCTTTGATGATATTGGCTCTTTGTTCAATCGTTGCGGGTTACGTTGGATTGCCGCATATCTTTGGTGGCCACCACTATTCAAGACTTTTTCAAGTATTTATTGAAGGATTTGTCGCAAAGCCGATTGGACATTTAGAAGTAAGCCATGATGAAGAAATTATAATGATGGGGTTAACGACCTTGTTTATCTTGTTATCTATGGGATTGGCTTATTATATTTATGTCATCAGACATGGAGATAACTTAAAAGATCAGCTAAAAAACAAGTTTTCAACACTTTGGAACATTAGTTCGAATAAGTTTAAAGTTGATGAACTATATGAATTAGCAATTATCAAGCCGCTATATAGGTTTGGAACTTTTCTAGTAGACTTTGTTGAAGCTCATATTGTCAATGGGGCGATTAAGTTAGTGACTAGAGCAGTTCAGGATACTAGTCAGTTGTTGGATGATAATAAGCCAGATCGAATTGATATCGGAATATTGTATATGATTATTGGTTTGACTGTCGTTCTAACTGCTCTTTTAAATGTATTTAAATTTTAACGAATTGAGAGATAAGCAATATGGATCATTTATTTATTTTAAAGTTTTTTCTTCCTTTGTTGTGGGCAATAAGCTTTGCATTTGCCCCAAGTAAAAATCAAAAGGCAATTAAATCATTCGCCTTGATAGGTGGTCTCGTTGGGTTGTTTTATTCGGTACAATTTCATTTTGATTTAACAAGTGCAACTAAGGGCGAGCTATATGAGTTATACAGACTAAACCTACCCTATTTTTTTAATCTAACCTATACGTTTGCCGCAGACGGCTTGAGTTCCTTGCTTTTAATGTTAAATGCTTTTTTACTTCTTATAGTTGTTGTGGCTACTTGGGAAATTAAGACTGAAAAATTAAGGTTGTATTATTTTCTAATTTTTGCACTCACCTGGGCGGTTAATGGATCTCTCCTCTCCACGTCACTTTATGGTTTTTATATTTTCTGGGAAGCAATGTTGATTCCACTTTTTATTTTAGTGGGTGTTTTTGGAGGAGAAAACAGAAGGTATGCAAGTTTTAAGTTTTTCATGATGACTGCAGCAGGTTCTATTTTGATGTTGGCTGCCATGGGATACATGAGTGCCCTCGCTTATAGAATTAATGGATCTTACGACTTAAATTATACAGTAATTAAAATGCTATCTTTGAGATACGATGGATTTTGGTCTCCACAGTCTCTAGTTTTTTGGGCATTTACGATTGCATTTTTCCTAAAAGTTCCGGTGTTCCCATTGCATTCTTGGTTGCCAGAGGCGCACGTTGAAGCTCCAACAGCAGGTTCAATTATTTTGGCTGGAATTTTGTTAAAGCTTGGGATTTATGGATTCATCCGATTTGTCATAGGTTTTTATCCTGAAGCCGTTGATGCAAATAAAGATTTTATTATGAGTCTCGGTGCCGTTGGAGTCGTTTATGGAGCTCTAACAGCTTGGGTACAAAAGGATATTAAAAAATTAGTCGCCTTCTCTTCAATCTCTCACATGGGTTATATTGTAATTGGTATTTTTTCTAAAAATGCGAGTGCGTTAGAGGGAGCCATTTTTCAAATGGTAGCTCATGGGATTTCGACGCCAGGTCTCTTTATCTGTGTTCATTATTTATATTCAAGACTACATACTAAGAAAATGGATATGTATGGAGGTTTGGCAAAAGTTATGCCAAAGTTTGCTGTACTCTTTTTTATTATTACCGCTGGATCGATGGCCGTTCCGATGACATGTGGTTTTGTTGGTGAGTTTTTAATTATCGCTGGTACTTACAGTGTTAATAAAGCAGTAGCAATTGTAGCCGCTACAGGCATTATTTTGTCTCCAATATACTTACTTAAAATGTATCACCTCACAGCTTTTGGTGACATTGTTCATGAGGAAAATAAAAACTTAAAAGATGTAAATTGGATTGAGATGATTCCATTGCTAGCACTTTCAATCTTAACCGTGTTACTAGGTCTTTATCCAAAGTTGATTACAGGCATGATAAGCCAATCTATTAATTATTTATTGATGTAAGTTTATTTATAAGGTGTTTTTCAAATGGAACAATTAACTTTTTTACAAAACATTCTTGTGTTTGTGGCTTTGAATTCTGCAGCACTTCTGACAATTAATATAAATAATGTTGGGAAAAAAATTTCCTTTGCATTGAGCTTGCTTTCTTCGATTATATTTTTTGCGATGTTGTTTACGCGAGATACCTTTACGCTGAGTGAAATGTTTTTACTCGATGGAAACAAAGTACTACTCCTTAAAATTACGGCTCTGTTGAATGTTTTAATGATTTTACTGAACGGATTTAGCTCAATTAAAAATGTAAAAAGCATCCTATTAATTAACTACATGTTTCTAGGGGCAATCTTTCTACTTGGAGCGACAGAGCTAATAACATTTTATGTTGCACTCGAAACAATCGCACTCATTGGCTATGCGATCGTTGCCATGAGTGGGATGAAGTATTCTAAAGAAGCAGCTATTAAATATCTTATCCAAGGATCAGTAATATCAGTCATATTTCTCTTGGGGGCTGCATTTTATTTAGGAGCGACTGGCTCGTTAAGTTTCAGTGTGATTGAAGTAAAAAATCAAGAGCTTTACGCGATCTCTATGGGGATCTTCATATTAACAGCCGCGTTTAAACTTGGCGCTTTTCCGTTTCATGCTTGGATGGCCGATGTTTACTCCAATGTGGGACTTGGAAATCTCGCCACAAACTTTTTTGTTTCAAAAATCATTGTAGGCTTTAAGTTTATTATTTTAATTCAGGCTCTATTACTTGAATGTACTGATCCAAGATTGCAAGATGTACTTATTAGAATAATACAAGTTCTGGCAGTACTGTCGGCATTTTATGGAAATATTATTGCTTTAAAACAAAGAGAATTTAAAAGAATTATCGCCTATTCTTCATTGGCGCATACAGGCTATATGTTGATGACGATATGTTTAAGTCCTGACGACATGTTTGAAAAGCAATTAATCAGTTATTTAGTAGTTTATTCTCTAACCGCAACAGGTGTTGTGCTAATACTTAATCAATTTGCTAAGCTTTCAAAAAATGGTGATGGTGAACTCATTTTAAAGTCAGGATTTTATCACAACAAGGGCTTGGCCATTTTATTGACCGTATTCATTTTAAGCTTGGCAGGAATTCCCCTGACGTCTGGTTTCTCGATGAAGTATATGCTCTTTGCTAATTACTTCAGAGAGGGTTTCACTCTAGAGGCTATTTCTATTTTAATAAGCTCCATCATTGGGTTAGCATATTATATTAAATTTATTAGCGACTTGTTTCATGATGGAGATGAGAAGTCAGTTAAAAATATTAAAACTCGTCTGAGTGAATGCTTTGTCCATACTATAATTCTTATCACGGTTGTAAGTATTGGATTTTTCCCTTCTATAATTTTAGAGATGAGATAAACTATTACTTATAAGGCAAAGTGGTTTTGACCACCAAGATTTCAACAAAGAAATCAGCCTTAAGAGTATAGCGATGTCTCAAAAATATAGAATTAAAACTGATTCAAAGAAAATCGTAGGGCCTTTTACAACACAAGAGGTTTTTGATTATTACAATACAGTTGCTTATACAGGCACTGAAGAAGCTCAGTTGTTCCCACTTGGTAATTGGGAGCCGATTGAAAAATTCCCAGAATTAAATGAGAAATTGTTAAAAATTCAACTCGATAAAGATAAGTTGTCTCAGAGCTATATTAAAGCATCTGGAGAAAATTCACACTTTTCAGAGTTTAAATTTGAAAAAAATGTAAATATTGATATTGATTATAAAGAATTAGAGAAAAAATATAATGAAGCGGATCCAGATGATTTTTTAGAAAAGACAATTATTAGAAAAAAACCGCCACAATCACCAGAGTTTTTAGATAAAACAGTAATTAAAAAAGACATTAATATTTCTGAGCTCTTAAATCCAATTCCTAAAAAGAAAATTGAAGTAGAAATTAAAAAACCTGCTAAAGAAAAAACAGTCTTTCATCAAATTATAAAGTCTGACAAAGAAATTGCCGAAGAAAAAACTCAATTTTTTGATATCGGTGATCATATTGCTCAAATAAATACCGAGTTAAATGCCTCCGAAAGTGAATTTAGTAAGCAAGCCAAGATTGAGGAAGTTCAAGAAATAGTTAAAGCGGAAAGAGAAAAAGCTGTGCCTGCTAGCGAAGAGTTCGAACGAGAAACGAAGGAAGTCAAAAGTAAAAAAGGAGGAGTTTCTTGGATTGTTGCCTTAACGGTTATAGTTCTAGTGTATTACTTTCTATTTCCAGATGAGGAGAAGAAAGCAAATGGCCCACTTTATTTAAATATTAAATTTCCAATGGTAGCTGAAAATGTAGATGAGGCAAGCGCAACCAAACTCTACAAGAAGGGATTGGAGTTTTATGCAGTAGGAAGTTATGAAGCCAAAAACTTTGCCTATCAGTATTTTTTAAATTCAGTTGAAAAACAATTTGATGGAAATTTATCTCTTGGACTTATGTTACTATCCTCAGCAGAAATAATAGAAAATTCCAAAGATGAAGCATTGGCAAAACTTACTTTTTTTAAAGTTTTAAAAGCATTTGAAAAAACAGCATACAGCGATGTAAATGCGGTTACTGCTTTCGCGATATTTTTTGGCAAGATAGATAAGCCTCTGACAGGTATTGGTTATATCAAAAACTTTTTAAGACAAAAGGGAAAGCCGTCTATTAAGCTGTTGTCAGCTTATTTAGAGCTTCTCGTTCAGGCCGGAGACTTTTTAGAAGCAAGAAAGGTTTTAGAAAAATTAGAAGTAAATAGCAAATTGCCAAAAGAAGCTCATGCTTCAAAGTATAAATATTATATTAAAAATGAGCAGTGGGATTTGGCCGATAAAGAGTCATCACTTGGCTTAAAGCTTTATCCACAAGATGTAGGAATAATCCTGCTCAGGCTTCACTACCTAAGCCGTAATCAACTAACAAAGGAAATGCAGGATTTATTAATGAGAGCAGAGACTTTAAATCTCGAAAAGTCTCCATTCTATTTGTCACAATTTTTTAAATATAAAGGAATTTACTTAGCACTGAATAAAAAAATTAAAGAAGCTTCAGCTTTTTTTACCGAGTCCCTAAAGTTAAAAGAAGATTCAGAGTTAAGAGAGCAATTGGCAAACTTGTCAATTGGAGGGGGAAAAGAGGCGGAGTCACTCATTTTACAGAGCAAGTTTATAGAAATTGAAAAAGTAATATCAATTGAAATAAAAAATAAGAACTGGGAAAAAGTAATAACATTGATTAATGAAGTTCTTGGAGAAAACCCCGATAGAGTTGAAACACTTATGTTGCTGATTGATTCTCAAATCAAACGTGGACTTTACAGCCAAGCAATTAAAAATTTAATTGAGCTCAAAGAAAAAAATAATAACAATATAAGAGTTGTTAAACAGTTGATTCAAACCAATGTTGATGCATTTCGATTTGATGATGCTCAAAAATACCTTCAAGAAGCAGGGCAAATGAAATTTTCGCAAGATGCGGAGTATACTTATCTTTATGCACAATTGTTTGAAAATAAGCAAAATTTAAATTTGGCCATTAAAAATTACAATGAAACTTTAAGAAGAAATCCATTGCACGAGCAAAGCTTATTTAAGTTAGCTAAAATATTTTATCGTACAAAAAAATTTAAAGATGCGATTAAACTTATTAGTGAACTGCGAGTTCTAGATCCGAGAAATGTAGATTACGTAAATTTATACGCAAGAATCCTTTACGAGCAAAAAAATTCAGATGTAGCGATTGGCTATTTGCGAGATTACCTTGATAACAATGGAGAAAATGCTCAAGTTCTTGCGACGATAGCAGAAATTTATTTTAAGTCGGGACAATTGAAAGAGTTTAACAATTACTTGAACAAAGTAAAACTGCTTAATCAAAATGATGAATCACTCTATGAGTTTTTAGCAAGTGCTTCAAGACTAGATGAGAGCTGGGGTGATTTTGAAAACTACACTCACGAGCTACTTAAAATTAATCCAGGTAAACTAAAAAATAGAATGGAGTTAGTGCAGTACTACTTTAAAAACAACCGCTTTTTAGAGGCGAAAAAAGAACTTGATGAGATTAAGTCCAAACTAGACAAGTATCCCAATGTGCATTTTATGTTGGCAAAAATTTATATTGCGGAAGGAGACCTACAAAAGGCTGATGAGATGGCCAGGCTTGAGATGGATTCTGTTCCTGACAGTGATCAATCCTTTTACATCCTAGGTGAAGTTCAGCGAGTTAAGAAGGAGTACAGAGAAGCAAGTCTCAACTTAGAAAAAGCAATAGGAAAAAACTCCAAAAATATAGATGCCTTAATTTCACTGGGATGGATTCGTCTCAATCAAAATCTTGCGGGAGAGGCTTTAGATTTATACACTCGAGCAAGCAAGTTAGATGAAAGCATTCCCGAAATTCATCGCCAACTTGGTTATACCTATAAGGCCCTTGGACAAAGAGCGATCGCCAAGGAAAAGTTTGAAGACTATATAAAGCTCAATCCCGGGGCAAACGACCGCTCACAAATTGAAGCTTTAATAAAAAATTTAAAGTAAGAGTTAGTTCAATCTTGTCATTTTGAGGAATGTTCTTTATGATGTGGATCTTAGACCTTACGGAGGATTGGCTGAGTGGTCGAAAGCGGCGGTTTTGAAAACCGTTGAGCCTTTGCGGGCTCCGCAGGTTCGAACCCTGTGTCCTCCGCCATTTAAAACAATCCTAAATTGATCTTTATCATAAACGTTTTGTGGAGATGTGGGAGAGTGGTCTAATCCAGCACCTTGCTAAGGTGTCGTACGGGAAACCGTACCGTGAGTTCGAATCTCACCGTCTCCGCCACTTTATAGCTCGATTGCGCAGACGTAGCTCAGTTGGATAGAGTACTTGACTACGAATCAAGTGGTCGCAGGTTCGACTCCTGCCGTTTGCGCCATTTTTAATTCCAATCTTTCTAATTAAATTTTGATCGAGAGCCTCTTTAGGGTTTCTGCTTGCAGTTGCAGTTGATATTGTCTTAAAAACCTCCATGTATTCTTTGCGTGAAAATATTTTTCTCTCAAAATGTTCATGGGCCTTTGTAAGTCTTTCCTAGGGAGTTGAAACAATGGCGATAGTTTCAAAATCAAACACTTTTAGTGATTCTAAAATTAAATTGAGCATGAATTCAATGAATGAAGTTGAGTCACCTTGGTTGTCGCATTTTTCAAGGGTGTTATAAAGTTCAATGGCATTTTGAACTTCAATGATTTCCTTTTTGCTTCCAATGACTTTTTTGTTTTCTAAGATTTAATTGTACTTATTCGGTTCTTGCGCCTTAGTTTGGGTTCAGGTTTTGCCATAGATACATAATTCAGCTTACCAAGTAGTTTAGAAATTTTGCTAACTAAGTTTAATATCTTTGTGTTTAATGTATAAGGTGGTTGCACAAGATGATAGTATCATATGATACCATTGAACTCTGCCCTTGAGCTAAATATGGCCAAGTGAATAGGCATTAAAAAAATGGATTATTTTCAAAGGCTACTAAAAGAAAACATCGCGAAAACTATACTCCTAGCAGTATAATTTTCAAGCACTCAAAATTAATTATGCGGCAACTAGCTATAGAAAATAACCTAAAACTTTGAAGCATCCCTTTAAAATTTTAACAGTTCTAGATTTTTTTGGAAGGTCTCTCAAAAATACTTCTTTAAAGTGATCAATGTATTGTCCTTCAGGATTCAATTCTCGAAGCAAGAACTTGTTAGTAACTGGATTAATACCAATAACTTTAAAAGTCGAAATGTTACCCGTAGAGCCAATCCCTTTTATTTTGTTTCCGACGTAGTACTCACCCACGGTTCCAAATGGAATATAGATATGTTCAAGTGGCATAGTGGGAACATATCCTCCCTCGTCGTCTACAATTTCTATTCCCCCATCTTTAAGGCTTTTAATGAACATCGTTGTGTTTAGCCAAAGACGTATTTGGGGAGAAATGAAAACCGGCATTCCATCAAATAACAGTTGATCTTTAAACGTTATTCTAGTGGGATCAATTTTGGTAATAGTGACGAGCTCTTTTGGTCTCCAAGTGGGGTGAGTGTAATAGCTTTGATCTATCTTTGGTAGATCTTGTTCAATGACTCGAACAAAAGTCATTGAATATGGATCAAAGTATATTTCGTCTTTGGGGATTTGAAATGAAATCGGAATACCATCTAAAAAAACATTGTCTAAAAATTGCGAAGAAGCATTGTAATATAATTTATCCTCACCAATTAAAGAGATAGATTTAGTTCTGACCCTCGCAAAATCGTTAATTCCATTGTTGTAGACATAACCTTCGTACATTGGAGGGCGTTGTACAGAGAATTTGTTTGTGAGACCAATTTGATAATGTTTTTTACTTGTAATCATCCAGCTCGGAGGAGTCGGTATTTTTGAATTAGTTTCAGACCTGGCTACTAGTGAGAAAGTTAAAAAAATAAAACTAAAGAGAATAATTTTATTAACTATACGATGTCTCATTCGCCATGTCCTTGTGATTGTATATTGGTTAATTCACTTAATATCAGTTTCATAAAAATATACAATCTTCTTTAAAGCGTTTTGAAAAAACTTCACGGGAGAGGTGAGGTTTTTCAAGGTGGATTGATTTTAATCTAAAAAGGAGTATACAAGAGAATTAAGAGCAATTAATGCGAATATGAGGCCCAACTTAATAGCGGGACAGTCTCAAAAACTAGGAGCTAAGTCTTATGTTAAGGAATGCTTTTTTTTTCTATATTGCAGCATTTTTTTGGGGAGTTAATATCTTTGCCCACGAAGAAGAGAAGACTATTCACAAATGCTCTGAATTAGTACTGGCGATATATAATAATTCAGGATCTTTATCAAAATCCCAAAATGAGTCATTGCTTTATCAGTTATTTTTAATTGATGAAGAAAGAAAAATTTCAAGTGCAAAGAAGTTGACCGTTCATCATTCGCAAATTTTATACCATATTTACAAACACGCATCTCCTTTTATGGAAAAACAATTAAAAATGCACCTCTATAAAAATGCAATGCTGTCAGATGTTTCCAATGAAGAACTTTTTTATATTTTGTACTTTGACTTAGGTTTTAGACTTGAAGCCAATACAGATAGAAGTTTATTTGATCAAATACATAGGCAAATGAATGAGCAAAATTTAGAAATTGATCTGGGGGAAGATGAAAGAGCGATAGAAAAACAGAAGCTAATGGCAATTCAAAAAGAAATTACCAATTATGATGTAGAAAAAATAAAAATTAAAATTAAAAACAGAAATAGGCAAAGACAAAAACTTTTAAAAAAAATTGAAGACTTTTGGCATAGAAAATCGAAAGAAATTTCACAAAATACAGATCGCAAAATAAACAGAGAAAGATATATTCGACAAAAAATTGAAGAAATTAAACTTTTAGCTCTTAGTCTTTCGGATAAAAGCCTAGATGTACAAAAAGTAGAAGATGGTTGGATATTTCAAAATTCATTAAGGCTAAGAAGTAAGTTAACTAGAGCACAGCAAAAAATCGTAAGTGAAGGCGATGAGCTCGATCCGGAAGAAAGGAAAGAACAGATCATTGAACCATATATAGAAATCATTCATTCAAAAATTAGTGCATTCTTTGAAAAAATTATTCCCAAAGATGCTCTTAACATTAAAGAATTCAATAGAGTTTTTCATAGTTTTTATATGCCTGAAATCCAAAAGCCTGACAACTTTGAAGTATTAACGGGAACTGTTTCTGAGTATTTGTATTATTTAATTTTCACTGCAGAAGATTTGAGTGAGCTAACTTTAAATCGAGTATTTAATCTAGTGAGTGAAATGGCGGACCTTGCGAGTTCTTTAGGTGTTAAGATAAATGAAATTGATTACCAAGCAGAAGCGGTAAAGATGGATAACAACGATTTTGACAAAGAGCGTTTTATTGATTCGACATTGCATTTTAATAAATTATTTCCAAATAGATTTAAAATTGCTGAAGGAAAAATCAACCCTGAAATAGTTTTTACTCAGTTGAGTGCAGAAGCAGAAAATCAAAGGCGAATATTTAAGATTTTACTGTCTCAATTAAATTCCCCAAATGTTAAAAGCATAAAAGGAGAACCCACACTTCTTGTGGAAATAAAGCGAGCGGAGAATTTCTTAGAGTCTGTATTAGAGCTAACGACAAGCCTAAATCATTATTTTAAAAATCCCCATGAAACCAACCGCATTGATGCTCATAGGTTGAATTGGCTTAGAAGTAACGAGAGGGATTTTGCATTTTTCTTATATGCCTATAAAATGATTTTAGGAAAACCCGCAAGCGCTAGAAATTATATGATAAATCATGATGCCCAGGGTGCCGTTGTGATCACTCAAAAATTCGATGATGAAATACTAGAAAAATTAAAAAACAAACCGACAATTGCAAAAAAGTTAATTGACCAGCATCGAAAAAACCTAAAGGTATTTTTTACTTTTGTAGTTGGTAGTGGGATGAGTAGGATGTAAAATGATAGCACTCATTTATGTCGTAAGTTTCTAGTACAGCTTTCCTCCTTTGTAATTTGTAAAATTTACGGCTGTAATCATTACATTTTAGTCTTTAAAAGATTTGCGTCTTAACTCATGTATTATAAAAATCGGCAGAATTTTATTTTAGTATCCCTAATGGAGTAATTTATGAAGTTTAAACTACGACTTTTTTCACTTCTTGCCTTGATGTCGTTTTCTGCATTTTCGGCTGAGCCAAGCCTTAATGAAATTATTCAAAAAGTTGAATCCATCTACGATGAGCAAAGTTTATCAGATTTTCAGAAAAGTGTTTTAATTAGAGGTTTAACAAAGGGCTTGGATAAGAATCAAAAAAAACTTTCTGTGGAAGAAGCCATTAAGCTTAATTCGATTGGAGTATATTTAAGGAGATTAGTACTTTCAAATTTTGAAAAGCAACTGATCTCGATCCCTGGATATGTTTATTTAAAAACTATGGATGAGAGGAATGATAATTCATTAACAAAGATTGAAAAACTAAATTCATCATTTATACATATAAATAACAAAGAGGTGGCGTCAAAAATGCTGTCAAGGTTTTTAAAAAACTCGACAGAGCGATCGAGATTTAATTTCGAGTATGTGCAAACGGCTCGTGATTTGATTGAAAAAACAAAAGAGCAAGTGGGTCTGCTTCTTCAAGGGGTGAGAGTTGATGGTACCGTAGAGGGTGTTTTTTATAATGTTAAAAATCCAACTCTGGCCTATGTTTTAAGGCGAATTGACACACTTACAAGTGAGGAAAAGGAAGTTGTGCTTACTGAGGCCCTAAAAGTTTACAGACTTAGGTTTCCAAACAGTTCCTATAACATATTTGCTGAGTTTAAATTTAGTGACTTTGAAGGAAAGGTAAAAAATGTTTCAAGTGATCCAGGGCAGAAGCCGTCAGGCAAGCTTAAAACACTTCTTGAATTATGGGAAACTTTGCAAAGTCGGGAGATGGTAGGTTTAAGTGAAAACCAAAAATCAAAGCTAGAAGAATTATTAAGTTTAGAAATTAATAAATATAGAGTTATTCTTTTTCAGGAGCTTTTCACTTCATCATCAACAAACCTGAATCGCTATACAGTATCAACAAGAGACAACTTGTTTATGCTCAATCAAGATATTTGGGCTTTAAATGAAGACATTTCAAATATTGATTTGTTTTTAAAAGATCCAAACAGTGTTTACCTAACGGCGAAAGAGAGAAAAAAGTTAGCTCTTATTTCAAGAGAAAATTTGACTTTGGGAAAAAATGAGCTTGAGGCGAAGAGGTCGAGTTTATATGAAAGTCTTATGGCCCAAGCCAACATAAAAAATCCAGATTCAATTCCTGTTATTTTATCATTGTTAGAAACGGTGCTTCGGGGACAACGTGTTAGTCTTAGTAGCGATGGATTGGAAGAGGTCCTTGATGCTTTGGCAGAAAGTTTAAGTGAAGGCACTGGTAATACATTAGAGTTAAGCCGGTTTGGTAAACTTGGACGTTTGGAATTCCTGTTATTTTTGCCACCATATAATGCTAATTTTCTATTGAATCCATGGAATGGAGGTAGACCCACTTATCGTGATTCAGAATTAAATACTTTTTTAAGAAATGTAAAGAAGATGAAGTTTGATGATAGTAAAACTGGTGCGTTTTATAAGTTATATTTTGCCTTGAAGGCGATGGCCCAAACAAATGAAGACTCTCTTTTTATTAGAGAACAAATTGTTCAAGATGGACTCAGGATCCTCAAGGAATTGATTGAAGTTGAATTTAAAAATAATGAAAAATTATTTGAAAATTTTTTAATCACTTTAAAAATGAATAACCCCTTTTATTATGCACTAATTAAAAACAATGCCACCAAGCTTCTGTTGCAACTTAGTGATAATGATTCAGGTTCATTTTTTCACCAACTATCAGAATTTACGGATAATGAGTTTAGTTTACTTATCAGGTTGTTTACTAGTGAAGCTTTGGGGGAAGAGTTTGTTTCGAATGAAAACAAGGCAAAAATAAATAGTATTAGAAAGAATCATGTAGATTGCGCTCATGGATTAAGCATTTTTGTAAGAGACTTCAGAATCTAAGCAATCATTTTAAATTGATCAGCCTTTTTAGGCTGATCAATAAGTTTGAATTTTTTTACAAATTGGTCTAATTCATCGCTCGACTTACGAAGCTCAGAGGAAATATGTAAGTTTTTATCGGCGATGCTTAATGTGTTCAAGGCAGAATCGTTGATATTTTTTGAGCACTTATTTTAAAAGCTCGATTGGTTGATTAGGTTTAATTTCGCGATTATTCTTTGATTCTTTTATTTGTAATTTATTTTTTTCATCTACTTTTATTTTATAAGCTTGTAAAAGAAAAGATTTACAATTGATTTGACCATAATTTTTTTAAGAAGACTTTATAGGGCAATACTTGGATATTATGGTTTAAAATCCTTTCATGGCTATCTAGGGAGACGACAATTAAATGTTTAAAGGTAATTTCTTCCGAAATGGAAATAAGACCTTTTAAATGTTTAGAAGTGACAAGTTCTGTACCTTTTACTTCAATGGCAACATCATCACCAATGATAAAATCAACTTCAGCAAGGCTTGTTGATCTCCAATAAGTTAATTTTCTTTTATCGTTAGAATAACTTAAAAATGATCTAATTTCACAGTAGATAAAATGTTCGAAACATTTTCCAAATAACTCAGACCTTGTTTCAATTTGATGTCTACCTGCTAAATTGTTGGCTACACCGATATCAAAAAAATAAAATTTTGGTATTGTGACAGCTTTTCTTTTTACTGTTTTAGAGTATGGAACTAATAATTCTCCAATTAAAGTATCTTCAAGAATTTCAAAATAGTTTTTAATCGTTTTAGCCGAAACTCCTATATCACTTGCAATTGAGCTATAGTTTATTTGTTCAGTATTACAGATAGACGCTAATTCTAAAAATTTTGTAAAATATGGTAAGTTACGAATTAAACCTTCTGCTTGTATTTCTTCTTTTAAATAAGTTCCGCTATAACTTGCAAGATCTTCATAGGGCTCATCTGAAAAATAAATGGAGGGTAATGTTCCATGGTTGATAATTTTTTCAAGGTTAAATTCTTTTAATTCAAAGCTAGTGAAAGGAAACAAATGTTTTTCTCTCGCTCTACCTCCTAATAGATTTGCAGCTCCACGCTTTAACTTTCTTGAGCTACTGCCAGTTAGGATAAATCGATATCCTTCTTCGATTAAAAAATGAACCTCATCTAAAATTAAAGGAATTTTTTGGATTTCATCGATGATAATTGGTTTTGATTTGTCTTTAATTGATAAAATTTCTTCTCTTATAACCGAAGGCCTCTTTGAATACTTTAAAAAAAGTTCAGAGTTTAATAAATTAAAATATGGTGAGTCTGGAAATGTATTTTTAAGCAAAGTAGATTTACCAGTTTGCCGTGGGCCGAATAAAAAACAGCTTTTATTTGTAGTAAATGATAGGTCGATGGATCGTACTAGGTTTTGCATACTTAGGCTATTTTAGCACATTTTTAGGGAGTGTCAATTCGGAAAAAAGGCATTTTTGTGAAGTTGAACTACCTAAAATTGGTTAAATTGGATTAAGTGGAGTGGAAGAGTACAATCGCTTTTGTACATAAGATTTATGTATTTAATCGTTTTATGCTGTATTTCTTTTTCCATTAAAGGAAGGTTTGAAAGGCCCTTTCTGGAAATTGGAGTACCGTTTCGTGATCTGGCTTTTTAAATCTTTCAAAATTGACGACTTTTCGACCCTTCTCCCTTAATGATTGAACACACCAGTCTCTACCCAGAGTAAATTTTATCATTATATTTTTTTCAATTAAGTCTCCTATTGCTTTTAGCCAACAAATAAATTTGTTACTAGCAACTTTATAATTCTTTGTAGATCGAGGTTTAAAATGCAGTTTAAAAAGTTTAAGACTTTTACATTTATGATGTTTTTTGTTTGGATAAATTTTGGCCATGCGAATGAAGCTTCTGATTTACTATTAAGCGCAAAAAATATTTTTAATGATAAAAACTTTTCCAGTTTTCAAAAGAGCCTTCGTGTAAAGGCTATTTATAAAAGAGTGAGTGAACTTGAGCTAGCAAATCAGGAAGAAAAGCAAAGATTGATAACCGAAATTGGGGAATTTCTTCGCCAAATTCCTCTAACTCAATACGAAGAATTAGTTTTAAAAATCCCGGGATATGTTTATTTGTTTGCGATGGATGGCTTACCCGAAGATAATCTAGTTCGCTTAGAAAAATTAAAAAATTCAAGTATAGAAATCAGCAAACAAGCTCGTATTTCAGCAATAATGAAAGGTTTAAATGATGATGTAGTCACGCGGTTGAAGCTTGAACGTGAAGTTATAGATGTTCGAATTAGGTTGATATCAAAAACCATAGATGTATTGAGAGATTTATTTCAGGAAATAAATGAAAATGGAACTGTAAGTGGAGTTTTTTATAATGTAAGAAATCCTAGTCTATTGCATTTGATAAGACGTCTTGGTGTTATTCAAGATGAAAAAGAGGATATTTTAATTGAAGCTTTAAAAGTTTATAGAGCTAAATTTCCAAACGGTTTATATAATATATTGTCAGAATATTATTCTAATAAAATTATTTTAAAAATAGATCAAATTGCAAAATCACAAGGCGTCAAACCTGAACTTAATCTTAAAGATTTATATGACATTAGAGACTCCTTAGGTTCTAGGTCAACTCAGGGATTAAGTGAAGAACATAGGTCTAATATTGAAAAAAGATTAACGACTGAAATAAAAAAGCTTGAAACGGAAGCATTCGCAAAAATTTTTCCGACAACAAAAGAAATATACAATGAAGCTTATTTTCACAGAGGATATCCAATCATTTCTTTAAATATAACGCTAGACAATTTGGATAATGCTTTGAGTATTTTAGATGCTTATATTAATAATAGAAATGTTTCTTATTTAAGTAAAAGGGATCAGTATGTCTTAAGCTTGATTTCAAGAGAGAGTCTTATTGAAAAGAGAGAGGAAGTTAGTAAACAAAGGGACCTATTCGTTGAAAGTTTCTCAGCTGTTGCAAATATAAAAGATAAGAGTTTGGTGCCAGAGATTTTGTCTAAGTTAAAAAAATTTATGGATCTTATTGGAAATCGTCGATATGAAGTTTATGGTTATCAGGTTGAAGAGGCTGGTGCTTTGGCGCGACTACTTGGTGATGCAGGTGGGATAAGAACAGATGAGCTTCAAAAATTTGGCTACCTTCCTAGTCTTGAATTCCTATTAGTGGTGCCTCCGTACAATAAGATGTTTATTATCAGTGCGAATGGATACAGTGATACAATTGAGGATCCCTCTGGGCTAAAGGTCTTTTTAGGAAAAGTAAAGTCGATGAAAATAAAGGATGAAAGAACGAATCATTTTTACAAATTATATTTTTCTACAAAGGCAATGTTACAGGGTTCTGACTTAACTGAAGTACCTTTATTTGATGATGGATTAAACTTGTTAAGGCATTTAGTTGAAGTGGACTTTGAAAATAATGAGAAAAATTTTATTAAATTTTTATTGTCATTAAAAAAATCACACCCTTTTCACTACAACCTAATAAGAAGCAACCTTACAAGCATAATGAAAAAGCTTATAGATGAAGTTGGTGAAGATTCCGATGGAGACTTAAACTTAAAGATGGAGCAAGTGGACTTTTTGTTGAGAGTGTTTTCAAATGAATTGCTAGAAGAAGATATACTTTCTAATGCTCATAAAGTTGAGCTAGGTAAAATGGCATCTACTAAATTAGGGTGTTCGAAACAATTAAGTATTATGATTAATTCTTTTAAAATCTAAGCAATCATTTTAAATTGATCAGCCTTTTTAGGCTGATCAATAAGTTTGAATTTTTTTACAAATTGGTCTAATTCATCGCTCGACTTACGAAGCTCAGAGGAAATATGTAAGTTCTTATCGGCGATGCTTAATGTGTTCAAGGCAGAATCGTTGACGTTTTTTGAGCTCTCACCAATATTTGAAATTTCTTTCACGGAATGATCTGCAAGGCTTATAAATTGCTCTGTTGTAGCAAATTGTTCTTCTGTAGCGGATGCAACAATTTTAGATGCAGAATCGATATTTTCAATAAGCTCATTAACTTTAACAATTGAAGACATAATAGAATCGGAATTGGTTTTTATGTTGTGAACTTTTTCGGTAATTTCATCAGCAGCATGGGCCGATTGTCTTGCGAGTTCTTTAACTTCATTGGCAACAACTGCAAAACCTTTACCTGCCTCACCTGCCCTTGCCGCTTCAATAGTTGCGTTTAATGCCAGAAGGTTGGTTTGTTTGGCAATTGCAGAAATTACTGAAATGAATTGTGTAATGTCGTTGGAGTTTGCCTCTAGTTTTTGACCTTCGGTTTGTGCTTCTTTGACTGCGTTAACCGCAAGGTTGGTGTTGGAGCTTGAAAGGTTTGCTTGCTTGGCGATTTCACTGACGGCTTGTTTCATTTCGTTGGTGGAGTGACTCAGGTTTTTAATGTTTTGAGTGACATTACTAGTTTGAGACTTCATTTCAGAGGAAAGATTTTTTGTATCGTTTGATGTCTTTTGCAATGTAATGTTTTGTTCTTCTAGAGTTGCGGATTGCTCTGAAAGCATCTTGCTCAAATTGCCAATTTGGCTGAACTCAACGGAGAGCTGCTTGAAAAAATCATTCAGAGTATTGGCGAGATGGTTAATTGGCCCATCTCCATCATTTTTAATTGTGCAAGTTAAGTCCCCAGCTTTTACTTTGGTGACTGCCGATAAAATTTCGTCAATTTTATTTTTTAAATGGTCGGCATTTAGTTTTTCTGTTTGGGCAAGCTGCTCTGCTTTCGCTTTTTCTTCCGAAGCCATGGCCATAGCTTCGATTGCTTTTAACTTTTCTTGCTCAACTAGAACCTTTTGCTCCATCGCTGATTTTTTTTCTTCTTCAGCATGTTTTAATGCAATTCGAACTTCTTCTTGCGCCTTAAGTTCGTTTTCTTTTTGCTTGGCAACCATGACCCAGTTTACGCTGTCTGAGTTAAATGATTTTTGGATAAATTCAATGGTGTGATTAAATTCTTTGGCGATGAGGCCTACTTCATCTTTCGTGTTGATATTCATCTTTGCCAGTAAATTTCCTTTTTGAAGTTCTGAAGCAAACGATCCAATTTCTTTAAATTGAAAATTAATCTTGTTTAAAGATATTGTGAGAAAACTTAAAGAGAAAATAATCGTTCCTAAGCAAATAGCCCCTATTATTTTCATATAAAAAAACAACCTTTCACTTTGCAGGTTGCTTTCTTCTATTTGAGATTTAGATTCAGAAGAAACTTCAGACAAGTACTTGCCAAAATCATCTTCAAATTTTTCAGCAATCACATCGAATGATTCCATGAATGCATTTCCAGCTTGAGGCCCATCCTTAATGTAGATCTTGGCCATACTGACGCCATTTTTATAAAATTCATCAAAATTTGTTTCAATTCGAGCAAGTGTGGCAAGATGCTTTTGGTCCTTTCTTTCTGTGTAGAACATTTTAAAAAATTTTAGGTGCCGATAGAATTCATCTTTGTAGCCCGATGCCTTTGCAAATCCATCATCAAAACCTGCAGCGGCTCTAGTTGCACTAATATCAGTAAGCCATTGTTGAACTTGGATAACTGAGATCCTCATTTCATTTGCTCTAGTTGCAAGCATGCTAGACTCGTTGTTAATTTGATTATTTAGGTTTTGAAATTTTCTTGTTTGTACGACCAGTAATCCTAAGAAAATACTAAGAATCACGACAGGAATAAGAAATGAAGCTATGACTTTTTGTTTAAAGCTAATTTGATGAAACACATTATCCTCCAAATTTAAAAATTCTTAAGGTTATCGGGAGATTTGATAAAGTATTGAGAAGATTTTGATTAAAATGATACAAAAAAATGCTGATAAAAATCATCAGTTTCTATACGTTTTTAAAACCTTATCCCATAGTTTGAAATAAAATCCAAAATTACTTGTTTCATGCAAGTGATGATTCGCATGAAATGTTTGACTGGTAAAAATTTTGAAAAAAACGTTATGGTTAATGGAATTTATAAAAGGCTCTCTTTCTAAGTGCCCCATAATTCCAAAAAGATAATTAACAATGAGATATATTGATAGTGCATAGAAGTTTAAATTAAAGAAAAAGCATGCGACAACCAAGAGACTCCCAAATGCAAGATTCTCTAATGGGTGGAGAATAAATAAAACAGCAGGATGGGTTTTAATTTGTTTATGGTGATGTTGGTGAATGTATTTATATATTACAGGTTGATGTGCGATACGATGAAGAAGATACATTACGACATCTAGTGCGATTAAAAGAAGGACAAGGTGAAGGATCAATTCAAAAAGACTTAGCTCATACCGAAGTTTGATAGAACCAGTTTTTAAAATCCACAATCCAAGAAATGTAATAATGATATTTCCCAAGTAGGTTGAGCCAATGGTGACTTTGTCTGAGAACGACATCTTGCCCAAATGTTTTTTCGACAAATACAGAGTCATGAAAAGCAATAAAAAATTTTCCACTGCGGAAAATGCGATTAATTGAAAATTACTTAAAGCTAAAAAATGATCCATTTTATGTTCTTGTTAATATTAATTTAATATTTATACTAAAAACCTGTTTTGCAATTCACTTAAGTTGAGCTCTGCCAAGATACTTTCGATACGCTCGGGGGCATTTTTTCTTTTTTCACCAGTATATTTTGCAATGATTAATTCATTCTTTAAAGAATGTTCGAGGCCTACAAATTCTGTGACTGAAACGTTGTAACCGGCCGCCTGTAAGCGCAAACTGCGCAAGGCATTTGTAAGAGTAGATCCAAATTCGCGAGTGTGAAGTGGGTGGCGCCAAATTTCAGAAAGATGGGTTTTAGAAAAAGAGGCATTCTTATTTTTATTTAAAACGCTCGCGACTTCTGCCTGACAACAGGGAATTAATACAATATGAGAGGATTTTTTTTTGAGTGCAAAATCGATGGCATCGTCGGTCGCCGTATCGCATGCGTGTAGGGCCATGACCAGGTCTATTTTTTCAGGCGTAAGCGAGCTTGATTTTTCATCACTAATATAAGACTGAATAAAGTTCAATCGATCAAAGTGGCAAGAGGTTTTAATTTCCCGACATTTTTCGACAAGTTCTGCGCGACTTTCAATGGCATAAAAATGTCCGTGTGCATGAGTGCTGAAAAATAAGTCGTATATAATAAAACCGAGATAGGATTTTCCCGCACCAAGATCGGCACAGTGAAACTCTGTTTGAAGTGCAATATTTTTAAGCAAGGGCTCGATAAATTGATAGAGATGGAAAATCTGTTTCAGCTTCCGGTTGGAGTCCTGATTTAGTTTTCCATCTCTAGTGAGTATATGCAGATTTTTTAAAAGCGATTCATTGATTGGTTGTTTCATTATAAGGTTCATTGTTTACTTATAATGAAGATTTATCTTTTTTTCAATCAGCTATTTTAAGCTTTTAATCACTTCAGTAGCGAGACTTTTGGGTATTGGAGAATAATGTAATTCTTCCGCCATTTTGCCCCCATTGGAGTAGGCCCAAGAGATAAAGTTTTTTATTTCATGGTTCGTGGCATTTTTATCTTTATAGATCAACATCCAAGTAAGGGCAGAAAGTGGATAGGCGCCCTTATTTGAGGAATTAGTGATGGAAATTCTAAAGTCATTAGACGTTGGCTTTAAATTTGTTGCAGCCTTAAGCATAGTCGCAACATCTGGAAGAGTATACTCACCAAGTTTATTTTTAATGGAAGCAACTTTTAACTGATTACTTTTGGCATAGGCAAGCTCTGTATAGCCAATGGCCCCAACTGTTTGGCTTATGATTGCCGTTACGCCCTCGTTGCCTTTGGCGCCAATACCAACCGGCCATTTAACATTTTTAGATGATCCAACTGCATTTTTAAATTCGGCATTTTCCTCAGCAAGAAAACTGGTAAACACAGCAGTTGTACCTGAACCATCTGATCGTCGAACGACTAAGATATCCTGACCAGGAAGTTGTATTTGAGGATTTAGGCTCAAAATTTTGGGGTCATTCCATTTTGTGATTTTGCCCATGAAGATTTGTGCAATAAGATCGCCGGAAAGTTTGATTCCATTGGGAGCCGAGGGCAAGTTGTATGCGACAGTCACTGCACCAATAACAGTTGGAATGTGAACAATATTATTGTTGGCTTGTTTAAGTTCATCTTCTGTCATGGGAGCATCTGTGGCGCCAAAGTTTACAGTTTGAGCGATGATTTGTTTAATACCGCCGCCACTTCCAATAGACTGATAATTAAATTCAATATCATTTTTTATTTTTTTATATTCAGAAAACCATTTTGAATAAATGGGATAAGGAAAAGTTGCTCCAGCACCATTAATTTTCGTGCTAGCGATTGCAACGTTGGTAAGTATAAACAAAGTCAAAATCAAATTTTTTATCACAAAAACTCCTTGAAATATTCGTGAGTAAATTCTTGATAAATGCGATGACTCTGTAAACAAATGAATTGTTAGTTTTTTGTTAAAAAAAAGGGGAAGCCGAAGCCTCCCCTGCATCTTATTCAATTTTACTTAAAAATTAGAAGTCAGCTTTAAAACCAACTAGGAATCTGTTGTCTTTTGTAGTCGCAACTGTTGATCCAGCACCATCAGCTTCTTTTTTAGCTGAAGTATACATAACGTGGTATCTGAAGTTAGTGTTTTCAAATGGCTTAATGTAAGTACCAACTGCAAATGAAGTTTTCTTGTAAAGCGCTGTTGTTGTTTCCGATTTAAATTTATCATTAACATAAGTCACGACTGGAACAAACATTCCAAGGTCGTAAGAAACGTTAGCTTGAATAGATTTTGTAGTTGTTTCAACAGCTGAAGTATTCGTACCATCGTTTCTGTTCGCTTTTTTGAAAGTTTTATAATCTAAATCAAGTGTGGCACCAAACATTTCAGAACGAGCACCAACTGCCATTGATGTAAAGTTACCTTTTTTAACTCGAGAAGAAGCAGCAAGATCAGAATCACCCTCTTGTGGTAACACTTGGTAAGAAACAACTGGTTGAATCATTTTGTCCATAAATGAACCATTGTAAAATGCACCGTAGGCAATAGCGGAGTTGGTTGCAGTTGTTCCAGTGTTGTCAGTTAGTAAAGTGTTTGGATTTGAAAGAGCAAGGGTAAATGTTCCAAAGCCCTCAGGTTTAAAGATCGCTGACAATCCGGCGCGATAGTCAGATCCTGCACCAGCTTTATAATCGGCAAATGCTTGAGAACCAATAAAAACATCAGTAGCCGCTGCAAAAGTTTCTCTACCCATTGCTTCAGCCCAGTTTTGCTTACCAAGTCTTAAAGACATCCATGGCATTTTGTGTTCAACATATAAATAATCAATTTGAGTTCCTGATTCTTCGCGAGCACTTGAGGCAGTTCCAAGTCCAGAGTTAACTATTGGAGCTGGAGCCCCCTTCATAAAGCGAATTCTAAAACGGTAAGAAAGGTTTTCGTTTACGCTTCCGACCATGTTTAAACGAACAACGCCGTTCGCGAAGTTGTTGTACTTTTCAGTTACACCAGTGGTTGTCATTTTAGCATTAACTAAATCAAAACGGCTTTCGAGGTTAAATTTAAAATCTCCTGCGAAAGCTGTTGTTGTAGCGATTGCCATAGCTGGCACTAGAATTCTTTTCATTCAATCCATCCTTGTAGGGTTAAAAGTAAATAGTTAAAAATAGGATTTAACGAAACTTGAATTTTTGCAAGCATTTTATTTTATGGTTTAGTCATCAATTATTTTAATTTTATTTGTTATAATAAATTTAATCTAAATTAAGGAAGTCCAAATGGAGCATATACAAAGTCAATTTAAGTCGGAAACGAATACGATTCAATACTTGCTGAAAGCATTTTTTTTCGTTTTGCACTTAGCGATTATGACAGAAATTTTGGTTGAGTTTAAAGTGTTACAAATTTTAAAATTGGCATTTTTTATATATTTGTCGAAGCCATATTTTAAAATGATTCGTTTAAGATACTACACATACTGGACTTTTTCGCTCGGGCTTGTGCTTTATTTAGTTTTTAAAATTTATCAATATGCATTCGTTTTAGACTATCCTCATGTGGCGATTCTTTATTTTTTAGCATTCAATCTTTTAACTGTTAAAATGTATCTTCTATCCTCTCCTATTTATTATCCTCGTTTCAATTGGTGGGAATATGACTTTAGATTTCGAGACGATTTAAAAATATCATTGAAACATAATGATCAAGAATTTGAATCGAGGCTTACAGACTTAAGGAGACATGCGGGCTGTATTTCACTCTTTAAAGACTTAGAGCTTGGATCAGATGTTATGATTGAAGCACATGTAAATGAAGAGTCCGTCTTGTTGCGTGCGCGAGTAATGACTAAGAAAAAAGTTCTTTTGGGTAGGCCACTTGTCTATGGAGTCCATTTTAAATTTGACAGTCGCTCGAATAAAAAGAGATATGAAATGTTGAAAAAATTGTGGATAAAAGACAAAAATATTAAAAAGAAAGAAAAAATAGCTTATGCAAATTAATCAAAATGATCAATTGTGGTTGATGGATGAAGCGCTAATTGAAGCCTCTAAAGCGTATCGCGAAGACGAGGTGCCAGTTGGCGCAATAATAGTCGATCATCAGCAAAATATCCTAGCACGCGCGCACAACCAAAAAGAAAAAAAGCACAATCCTTGCGGCCATGCAGAAATTCTGGCGATAGTTGAAGCCGGAAAAAAAATAAATAACTGGAGGCTTGCGGAGTGCAGTCTTGTCGTTACACTCGAGCCATGCCTCATGTGCCTCGGTGCCATCTCGCAAGCGAGACTTGGGCATATTTATTTTGGGGCCTATGACGCCAAGGGCGGGGGTCTTAGTTTAGGTTACGAAGTTTTTAATGACCGTCGTCTCAACCACCAGTTTGGAGTCACGGGAGGAATCAGGCATTACGAATGCTCTAAGATTTTATCCCAATTTTTTCGCGAAAAACGTGCGAAGTATACCCAACAATCAAGCCATTGAATCGTTGAGTATCGGATCAATTTGTGTTAGAAATATTCAAGTCATTAAACGGAGAGTTGTCCGAGTGGTCGAAGGAGCATGCTTGGAAAGCATGTAAACGGGTAACTGTTTCGAGAGTTCGAATCTCTTGCTCTCCGCCATTTTATCTTTTGTTATAAATGATTATTCGAAATGATGGCATATTGAAAGTTTTTTTTAAGTTCTTATTAACAGACTGACTTTTAAATCTTCCTGTGCCATGACCCATTTTCGGGAATTCCTAAATTATAAAATTGTCATAAATATTCATAATTTTTTTATCAATTCAATATACGAAAAAAAATTTTAGGATGAGCCGTTACATAGTGCCGTATAGTTAAATTTCTTAAGGTGAGTTTTTTTAAATTGAGTGGTTCCTTTTGTCTAATTTTTTCCGTGGATTTCTTGAGAGTGTGGATCAAGCTTGTCCTATATTAAAGGAACGGGCATGGGGGGAGCAAGTGAACTATGGTCGTAGGAAAACTCGATAAAAGGTCATAAAGTATGTTTTTCGTAAAAAGTGTAATATCCTTTTACTATGAACAAGGATTAAGTATGAAATTTGGCTACACAATTTTGTATGTTTCTAATGTTGCTGAAACTCTTAAGTTTTATTTAGCCGCATTTGGAATAGAAAAAAAATTTCTCCACGAAGGCGGAGACTATGGCGAATTGGCTACTGGAGAAACTACTCTTGCCTTTGCAAATTATGATTTAGCTGAGTTAAATATTATTGGATTTTCGAAAAGTAAATCTCAACGACCATGTTATGAAATGGAGATAGCCTTAGTGAGTGAAAATGTTGAGGCTGATTTTATAAGAGCTTTATCTGCTGGCGCTGTTGAGGTTGTGAAACCCTTAAAGAAACCTTGGGGGCAAACTGTCGCTTATGTTCGTGACCTTAATGGATTTTTAGTAGAGATCTGTTCCCAAGTCGGAGAATAGCTTTTTTAATTGTGACGGGTTAAATAATTTTGTAAAGACTTTAGAATTTCACCCAAATGTCACTCCTTTATTTTTCTTGTTTTGTGATCAATGAAGAATTGAATGTATGAGTCGATTTGATTTCTATGGGAAATAAAGTCCTGCCGTTTTAAATGATGAGATCAACTTCAAATCTATTAGAGTCTCTAATAAAATATAAGTTGGACATTTTTCCTTGATTAAATCATTTTATTAAATTGTCCTAAGAAGGCATTTGGATCCTCCAGTGCCCAAAATAGTCACTACGGGATAATCTTTTAATAATTTTTTTAATTCTAGCTCTATGCTTCGCTTGATCATGTTGAAATTGTCCTTTATGCAATAACGGAGTTCAACTCCATTATTACATAAAGTATAATTTGTTAAAAAATAGGCAATTGGCTTCATCAAGTAGCCTTTGAACTTTTTGTATTTCATCGATTATGATGGTGATCACATTGAAATCAGACTTTAGACTTTATGTTTAAATCACTTTAAGCACTTGGAGATAAGAAATTAAGATTTGTAACTAATTTACAATTTTTTAATAACTCTGAATCTTTTTCAAAAATCCTTTTAAATTTCACAAAACCTGATATGTTGACTTCATTATTAACTAAAAGGATATGGGATCCCACGTGAAACGGGACAGTGTTAGTTTTTAGTAGAGATTTGTTTCATGATGATATCCAATATTCGAAAAGCTGAAATCAATGACGCCAGCGTCCTATTCCAAGCAGAAAAAAGAATTTCTCAAATTCCCGGATTTTTAGTTTCTCGCCCACACGAGTTTTCACAAACTTTATTCGAGGATAAAATTCAAAAGTTGTCTAAGATGCCCAACGGTTTATATGTGGTAATTGAATCCTAAGGGAGAATTGTCAAACGAATAAAGTTTCCAGATGGACGTTATGAAGATGACTTAATAATGGGGCTTTTTGTCTAAGTTTAATTAAATTCACTATGTATGTTGAAATATAAATTAAGTTGCCCGAGTACAATACTCACCTTAAATCGAATCTAATTTTAATATTATGGCATAGTGGTTCTAAAACATTTCTTAAACTCAAGTGATAAATTTGCTCATGTTTGTTCTAAGCTCAAGATTGACTTAAAATAAATTTATTGTTTTGCAAGGTTATTAGTTAAAAGGGGAAAAGCATGTTGAGCAAACTGAAATTGTTGAACAAGAAGAAGTACTACTTATTCATGATTTTAATTTTAAGCTTTTTTCTGGTTTACATATGTACTTTTGTAAATGAATCATACACATCTTATCGCAATGAAATTAAAAAAGCGCAGACAGATGCCTCGAATATTTCGCACCTACTAGAAGAGCAAATTTCATATTCATTTAAAAAAATCGACTTAGTCTTACAAGAGATACAAAATCAAATGCAAGATGAAGGAAAGCTCACCGCTCAATCATTTGAAAAGTATGGGCCATGGTTTAAAAGAAGAAAGGATAATCTTCCTGAAGTTCTAAGTTTTAAGGCGGTTGATGAAAATGGATACTATCTTGCAGATGATGCAATTAAGTTAGGAAAAGCCAATTTGTCAGATAGAGATTACTTTCAATATTTAAAATCTCTAAAACGAGATGAGTTGGTTATCTCACCTCCGATTATTAGCAAAACCAACAAAGTTTGGGTGGTCGTTTTGGCCAGACCAATTATTATTAAAAATGAATTTAAAGGCATGGTTTTTGGAACAATTCCATTAACCCATTTTAAAGAAATTTTTTCAAAACTTAACGTAGGGAAAAAGGGTGTCATTACGCTCTACGGATTGAAACAAGAACTTTATGCCAGAACTCCTTGGTTGGCAGACAAAATTGGCACCAAGGTGAATGTTCATAAGTACTATCATCAAGTGACGCAAAAAAAATTGCCATTTATTAATTACACCATTCATTCCCAAATTGATGGAGTGGAGAGAATCACTACAATGAGAAAAATTTCTCATTATCCCTTAATCGTACTAGTGGGAATTTCAACAGATGAAGTTTTGGCCGGATGGAAGAATAGAATTGTTATTTATTCCGTGATGCTTGTTGCTGTGACGATTTTTGCAGCTATTTTCTTTATCAACTTCTTGCTTTCATTGGAAAAAATAGAGGATCAAAGAAAACAAGTGATCCAAGCGGCTAAGTTATCATCTCTAGGAGAGATGGCCGGAGGAATTGCCCATGAAATCAATAATCCGCTCACGATTATTTCAGCATCTGTAACAGCACTTCGACGTTCTCTTAGAGAGAAAAGTATGCTCAGCGAGCAAGATCAAAAATTGATGTTAAACATTGAGCGAATTGCCAAAACGACAGATAGGATAGCAAAAATAGTAAATGGACTCAAAAATTTTTCCCGCGATACTACTCATGATCCGTTAATCAAAAAATCACTTAAGGAAATTATTCATAGCACCCTGGATCTTTGCCAAGAGAAATTAAAAACATTGATGATTGATGTCATCATTGACGAATTTGAGGATATAGAACTGGAATGTCATCATGTTCAAATTGAGCAAGTCCTAATGAATCTCATTTCAAACGCAGTAGATGCGCTTCAAAATTCAGCCGTGAGGATTATAAAAATCAGTACCACAATGGAAAATGGCCATGTTTTTCTGCAAGTGAGAGATACTGGTACAGGTGTTCCTAAGGCAATTTCTGATAAAATCATGCAGCCATTTTTTACCACTAAGGAAATCGGAAAGGGCACGGGCTTAGGGTTGAGCATTTCTAAGGGAATTATTGAGTCACATCAGGGGAAGTTTTATCTAGACGGTGACTCGGATGAAACATGTTTTGTGATCGAACTTCCCATTTGCCGGAGAGCGGCTTAAAGACTTGACACAAAATAAGCTTAAAAGCTAAGATTCGGCGGTAGTTAGGAGCTTCAATGGTGTCTGTGGTGAACCCCGCCAGGTCTGGAAGGAAGCAACGGTAACTTTCAGCACTATGTGAGGTTTCCTAGCTACTTTTCGGCTTTATTTTTTCATTCTCAATTTACTAATTCCTCTTAATTCATTACCCTTAAGTTCTATGTCATATCAAGTATTGGCCAGAAAATGGCGACCGCGAAAATTTCAAGATGTCATTGGACAAGATCACATTGCTGGATCTTTAAAAAATGCTGTTTTATCTCAAAAAATTGGTCAAGCTTACCTCTTTGTGGGAACTCGAGGAGTTGGGAAAACAACGATCGCAAGAATTTTTGCGAAAACGATTCGCTGTGAAAAATTAAGTGCCGATTGTGTTCCATGTGAAAAATGTGAAGCATGCTTGGATTATCAAAATGATTCTTCCATGAATGTCATAGAAATCGATGGGGCTTCAAATAATTCCGTCGACAATATTAGAGATCTCATTTCAAATGTCCCCTATCTTCCGACTAGTGGAAAGTTTAAAATCTACATCATCGATGAAGTGCACATGCTTTCGACGAGTGCTTTTAATGCGTTGTTAAAAACGTTGGAAGAGCCACCTGCACACGTGGTGTTTATTTTTGCCACAACTGAGCCGCATAAAGTTCCAGGCACAGTGCTTTCCAGGTGTGCGCGTTTTGATTTTCGCAATGTCTCGATGGAGACCTTGGAAAATCATATTTTAAAAATTGCTCAAGTGGAAAATATTCGCTTTGAAACAAAGATTCTCCCGACGAAGTTGGCAGAGCTTGCGAATGGCTCAGTGAGAGATGCGCTTACCCTACTCGATCAAGTTTTAACTTTTTCGATGGATGGCGTAATAAAAGAATCCACTTTTGCTGATTCCTTGGGAGTGATCGCTCCGTCGGACCTTACGCTTTTTTCTCAATCGGTGATCGATGGCGATGTGGAAAAAGTGAGAAAATATTTTAAAACTTTGATGGATAAAAACATTGAGCTCGATCAAATCGCTAAAGAGCTACTCCATATATTTTATCAAAAAGTAGTCGACGCAAAGTCGATCGATGTTCAGTCGGAGTATCTTTGGGCGTATGAAAACTTAGCCAAAGAAACCGTTTGGATTTTTGATTCGATTGCACCTCAAAAAACCTTGGAATTAATCTTAATCAAGCTTACTTTGAGGAATTCATTTTTAAGTCGAGTGCAAACCCAACCTTTAGTTGAAGTTGCGACCGAAGAAAAAAAAACTTTAAAAACTGAGGAACTTGTTCAAGAGGCACATGTACTCGATCAATCTTGGGCCAATTTTCTTACAGAGCTTAATAAAAAATCTCCAGCTACTGCTTCAAATTTAGAACAGGGTAATTTGACTAAGCCCATTATGATTAACAATGGAGAAGTGAGAATAACCTTGGGGTTTCAGTTTTCTGCCTTGGTTTTTTTGGACTATCTAAAAGATGCCGAAGTCTTTCAAAAAATTAAAATATATCTTTCCGAGTATTTTAAGACGACTCCCGAATTGATTCAATTAGATTTAATTGAAGTAAAATCTGTGGAAAGTTTCGTGACGATGGCCGAAGTGAGAGAGAAAGAGGCTATTCTATCGGAAAATGAAAGGGTCAATCAATTTAAGTCCAACCCGATATTAAAAGAAGCGGAAAAATTATTTAATGCCAAAATTGATAAGGTGATTTTAGATCAAAAAAAATAGGAGAATAAAATGAAAGGATTACAAGGTTTAATGAAACAAGCGCAAGTGATGCAACAAAAAATGTCTACCTTGCAAAAGGAACTCGAGCAAAGAGAACTTGAAACATCCGCCGGTGGTGGAATGATCAAAATTAAAATAAATGGCAAACAACAAATTCTCGCCATCACCATCAATAAAGACTGTGTCGATCCTCACGATGTCGCAAGCCTCGAAGAATTAGTTAAGACTGCTGTTAATCAAGCGGTAAAAGAATCGCAAGACATGGTTTCATCAGCAATGTCCAAAGTGACAGGTGGATTAAATATTCCAGGATTATTCTAAACGATGGAATTGCCAGAGAAAATTCAAAACAATGTTCGGCACTTTACTAGACTTCCAGGAGTTGGAGAAAAAACGGCCCTTCGTCAGACATTAATTATGACAAAGTGGAGCAAGGAGGAGTTGGTACAGTTTTCAGAAGCAGTGAAAGCTCTTTCGGAAATTGAACATTGTCCGATTTGTGGAATGTACTCCGACAATAGTTTGTGTAAAATTTGTACTGATCCCGCGCGAGCAGAGTCGCACACGCTTTGCTTGGTAGAGTCGGTCACGGATTGCCTTGCTATTTTAAGAAGCGGAACTTTTAAGGGGAAGTTTCATATTTTATTTGGAGTTCTCAATCCATTATTGGGAATAGGGCCAGATGAATTAAACTTTAAGAGTCTCTTTCAGCGAATCAAATCGGAAAAAATAAGCAATATTATTTTAGCGATCAACCCATCGGTGGAAGGCGATGCGACCTGTGCGTTTATCAAAGATTCAATCGATGCTAATATCAATGTAGAAAGAATTGGATTTGGAATTCCCATGGGCGGGAGTTTAGAGTTTGTCGATGCGCTTACCATTTCAAAAGCCATCGAAAATCGCAGGAACTTGTAGGTGAAAATGAATAAGGTTCAAAATTTAATTCCACAATTTGTAGAAAAATTTTTTAAAAGCTGTGAAATTGATGATAGAATTAACAAATATTCGCTCTTTTTAATTAGACAAGATGGCGTGGTCCTTTATCACAACAACAAACAACAAGGCAACGCGCTCACAAAATCTTCGATAGGGGCTTTGCTTGGAGGCGTCTGGCAAGCTTCCAAGGCCCTATCAGATTTTATCCCCCAAACTCAAGAATCAAAGCAAGCGGAACATTCTTTTGGCGAAGAATTTAGGCTGAGCTTTGATACGAGTTCTAAAGGTGTTTACATCGTTCCGTTAAAAATTTTAGATGAAGAGCTTTTTTTGGGTTTAATTTATTTCGATGAAGTGAATCCCGGCTCGATAAAAAGTAAAACGAGAGAGCTGGCTTTAAAATTATCGGAAAGCTTAGAGACTCAAATTAAAAGCCAAAATACTCACAAGTCAGTTGAAGGGAAAAAAATAAATGATTTTCTTTTCGACGATATTACTGATGCAGAAATGGATCACTTATTTTCATTTGGCAAATAGGTTATAAGGAAGAACTATGTCTTTTGTAAATTATGTCACTAAAGAAGTTAACTGCAAAATTGTATATTACGGCCCGGGTTTGGGTGGTAAAACAACCAATATCCAATATGTGTATCAAAAAACGAGTGGCGATCATAAAGGCAATATGATCACTCTTAACACTGAAAACGAGCGGACGCTTTTTTTCGATTTTCTTCCATTGGACCTAGGAGAAATCAGGGGATTTAAAACTCGATTTCATTTGTACACTGTACCTGGTCAGGTGTTTTATGAAGCTTCCAGAAAGCTTATTTTAAGAGGTGTGGACGGAGTGGTGTTTGTCGCTGATTCTCAAGTAGAAAGGATGGAAGCAAACTTAGAATCGATGAAATCCTTGGAAAAAAATCTTTTAGAGCAAGGTTACGATATTGAAAAAATTCCTTTTGTCATTCAGTGGAACAAAAGAGATCTTCCCAATACGACTTCGGTCAAAGATCTAAGTAAGGCGCTCAATAAATGGGGTGTTCCTGAATTCGAAGCTTCTGCTGTGAAAGGTAATGGCGTTTTTGATACGCTTAAAAGCATCTCAAAATTAGTGCTCATGAATTTAAAAAGCGGCCTTAATTAAATTGAGAGGAGTTTAAAACTTGCAGGACTTCCACCAGTTTTAAAATCTGATCTCGTTCGAGCAACCGAGCTTTATCTAAAACGTAATACTCGATAGAATATTGTCTTTTGACGCCACCTAAGCCTAGAGTTGTTCTGTGATTAAATGCAAAATAATTAAATTCTTCACTGAGGCACGACCCTAGTTTATCGGCAAAAATTAAATCAGTACTTAACTTAAGCTCGAGTTGTTTGGCGAATTGGTCATCTTCCGATGCCAATAGAAAACTTTGATTTTTAATTTGAATTTTTTTTGAGGGCGGCATGGAAATAAATTTACCAGTGGTGAAAGCAGAGCACTCCGGATGACCTAAGAGTGTTAAGGGGTGAGCCTTGCTTTTAACCGCAAGGATCATGAGTGATCCGGCCAAAGTGTTGGGCGAGCTTCCTTTAGACTGAAAGGATAATTCGAAATGATGATCATCGACCTTAAATAAAAAAGGACCAAAAGGGTATTTAAATTGAGTTTTAAAAAGCTCTATAAATTGGCGGGCTTTTTTCTTTCGCTGCAAAGGCCATGCGATAAAAAAAACGACAGGTGCCAAAATAGCGATAATGATAAAGGGAAAAAGGGTTGGAAGATTGTAAATATTCATATGCCAAGAGTACTTTGCTTAAAGTTTTATGACTAGTTCTTTTCTATGGTTGTGGATATTGAGAATCATTGATATACCACATGGAAAAAAAGCCTTGTATGCCTTAAGTTTTTTATAGGAGAAGATATGTCGACAAAAATTGGAATCATCGGTGGATCGGGAATTTATAAAATTGATCAGATTGAATTAGTGCGCGAACATGTTGTATCGACACCATTTGGTACAACAAGCTCGGAAATTATCGAGGCAAAATTAAATGGCGTCACTTTTTTCTTTATCCCGAGACACGGGAAATCGCACTCACTAACACCCACCGAGGTCAATTATCGAGCAAATATTTTTGCTCTTAAAAAGTTAGGCGTTGAATATATTTTATCTGTTTCAGCTGTGGGATCACTCAAGGAAGAATTTCCACCGACGACATTTGTCATTCCCGACCAATTTATCGATTGGACCAAAGGAAAAAGAGAACGCACATTTTTTAACAATGGGTTTGTAGGGCACGTTTCAGTTGCCGAGCCTGTAGAAAAAACACTTCAGCAAATGATCGTTCAAGCCTGTAAAGAAGAAGAAATTAAATACGGAAATGGTGGATCATATATCTGCATTGAGGGGCCACAGTTTTCATCAAAAGCGGAGTCTCATATTTATCGAAGTTTTGGTGCGAGCGTGATCGGGATGACCAATGTTCCAGAATCTTATTTGGCTAAAGAAGCAGGAATCGCCTATGCCACCATTGCCATGGTGACCGATTATGACTGTTGGAAAGAAGAACATTGCACGCTCGAAGAAATTATGAAAGTGATGGCCACAAATAATTCACAAGTTCATCGCTTATTAAAGAGACTTCTTCCTGAATTACATAAAAATCAATTCGCATTCAAAAAAGAAAATACCCATGCTATACTTTCTAGACCATCTCAATTAACCCCAGAACAAGAAGAGATGTTGGCGGTACTTCTAAAATAATGAATGACTATACAAAACACTTTTCTGTCCTTAAAAAAGAATGTCTGGATTTTCTTTGTGAAAATCCAGACCAACGTTTAGAACCATCCTACTTTGCGGATTTAACATTTGGAGCAGGTGGACATTCGTTTGAATTCCTTTATCGCAATAAAAACTTTAATGTTTTTTCTACAGATCAAGATCCCGATGCACTTCTAAATGGTCAAAAAAGAATTATTGATGAGCATATGGAAAACAGAATTACATTAATTGATTCTAATTTCGTTCATTTCCCAAAAATTCATCGCGAAAAAAACCTTCCACTACTCGATGGTATTTTACTAGACCTCGGAGTGTCCTCTCATCATTTTGATTCGGGAGAGCGCGGTTTTTCGTTTCGCTTTGACGCCCCTTTAGACATGCGTATGAACTATCATTCCCGCGAGTTTCATACCGCTGAATATGTTGTAAATAATTATCGCGAAGAACAATTGGTTCATATCTTTGAAGAGTATGGCGAAGAAAGATTTTCCAAAAGAATTGCACAAAAGATAGTAGAAACTAGAAGAACTCATCCAATTAGAACGACCATCGAACTAGAGAATTTAGTTTTTCACTGCTATCCAAAGGAAATGCGACACGGAAAAACAAATCCGTCGACGAAGATTTTTCAAGCCCTGCGGGTTGAAGTTAATAAAGAGTTGGAAGTCTTAACCGATGTATTGAGTCAACTTATCCCACTTTTAAAAATGGGCGGAAGGCTGGCAGTGATTAGTTTTCATTCGCTAGAAGATAGAATTGTTAAAAATATTTTTAGAGATTTTTCACAAAGTGAATCCCTCCCCGTTTCCTTGCTCACAAAAAAACCTGTCCTACCAACGGAAGATGAAATTCTTCTCAACAAACGCTCGAGAAGTGCTAAACTAAGAGTAGTAGAAAGAATTGAAGCAAAAAAAGAAAAAAACAAATATAAAATAATATAAATAAATATTTTTAAAAATCCAAAGTAATCAAGGAGTGATTATGGCGACAAAGAAAAGTAAAAATACTTTTTCCCTTGGCCAAAAGGTGAAAGAGATCATTTTTAGTACTAGGGGATTCCCTCTCTTTTTATCATTTACAATTTTAGCTGTACTATTTGTTTTGTTTCGCATGAAAAATGTAGAGACTGACTATAAAATTACAAAATCTAATAAAGAAATCGAAAAAGTTTTGCTAGACAATAAAGAGTTAAAAGCTAAGAAGGCCCGCATGCTTTCAACCGACAAGCTTAGAAAATTGGCCAGTATTCACAATCTTGATCAACCCAAACAAGAGCAAATTATAATAATAAGATAATGCCGAGGGCGACATGAACAGAGCTGAGAAAAACAAAGTTATTTTTATATTTACCTGTTTTTGTTTCTTGTTTTTACTTGTTTTGGCAAAAGCGTTTAAAGTTCAACTTCTCGATGCAAAAGATTTGATGTCTAGAGCAAATTCTCAGTTTTTACGTAAGTCAATAGTGTATCCAAAACGAGGGAATATATATGATCGCCATGGAAGTCCACTTGCCTTAAATGTTCAAACTTATAGTATATATGTTAACCCTAAAGTTTTTCCAACCAGTAAAGAACTTTTTAAAAAAATATCCACCATAGTTCCAGAGCTTACTTATAAAGACTTAATGTCAAAAGTGAAGGGCCGAGATAAGTTTACCTGGCTGGGGAGAAAGCTAAGATTGTCTGATCAACAAGTGGAAAAAATAAAGCAAATAAAAGGAGTGTTTATAGACGGAGTTTCAGAAAGGGTTTATCCCAATCATGAAATGTTATCACAAGTCATAGGATTTATGGGTTTAGATAATTCAGGATTATCTGGAATCGAGTATATGTATGATAAAGAGTTAAAGGGTGATCCAATTGAGTTGCGTTATGTTGTAGATAACAAAGGTCGAAAAATTAAATATGAAAATCACTACGACATTACCACTCAGGCAAAAGACATTTATTTAACGATAGATAAAGAAATACAAGGTATGGCCGAGAAATATCTAAAAGAGGCTGTTCAAAAACATTTAGCTGATAAGGGAGGAGTGGGAATTATAGATTCTCAAACAGGAGAAATTCTAGCAATGGCCAACTATCCTGCCTTTGATCCAAACGATGTAAAGTCTTCTCCTCTTGAACATCGAAAACTTTCATTTGTCATTGATCCATTAGAGCCAGGCTCAGCATTTAAGTTATTTACTGTTGCTTCAGCCTTTGAAAATAAAATCGCTAAACTAAGCTCTACGTTTTATTGCGAGAAAGGATCAATAGTCGTCGATGGTCACGTCATTAGTGAAGCAGAATCACACGAGAGATATGAATGGTTGAGTGTCGCAGACATTGTTCGCTATTCTTCGAATGTTGGAACGACCAAAATTGCTTTTGATTTAAAATATCCTAAATTTAAAGAAACTTTAAAAAGTTTAAACTTTGGAGAAAAAACTGGAATTGAAATTCCTGGTGAGTCTCGTGGCATCATGACAGATGCAGAAAATGTATCCGCCTTGTCATTGTCCAATATGAGTTTCGGACAGGGCATTGCTGTTACAGGAGTACAAATGTTAGCAGCCTATGCCGCGATAGCAAATGGTGGTGATTACATTCGGCCGACAATTATAAAACGCGACAAGAGCCCTGTTAGAGAAGTTGAAATTGAAAATAAGGAGCAACTTAAAAAAGTTCGCAAAGTATTTTCTCAAGAAACTGCAGACAGTCTCACGCAGTCCTTAGTTGGTGCAGTGGAAAAAGGAACGGGGACTAATGCTCAAATTCCTCAATTCGTGATCGCAGGAAAAACGGCAACAGCTCAAAGAGTTGCAAAGAGCGGTGGGTACTCAGGTTATGTGGCTGGTTTTATCGGGTTTCCTGTGAACATTGACAAACGATTTGTTGTCTATGTTTACATTGAAAATCCCAAGCTAGGTGGTTATTACGGCAACGCCGTGGCGGCTCCTGTTTTTAAAAAAATTACTGAATATATGCTTTATAAAAATCGCGATTTGAAGATGGCTTCAACCAAGGGGTCGAGTTTAGAAAATAAAGAAACGATAGATTCGGTTAAATTTAAACAATCTTCGACCAAGGAATTAAGCCCATTTGTCGTGCCAAATTTTATAGGATTAGATAAAGTATCAGCGATAAACATTGGAACGAAAATGAACTTAAGTTTGGGTCATAGTGGAATTGGGGTAGTAAGAAATCAAAACCCTCAACCGGGATCGCCCTTAAGTGAAGGAATGGTTGTTAAACTTGAATACTCACCACCGAGCTATGAATAGTCATGAGCTTTTAAATCAATTAAAAAAATTTTCTCCTGAATTTATTAATCTTAGTAAACTAGAGGTTGCTTCTGAATCTTTAGAACAATTTCAGATCGCTAAATTAACGACAAATATGCAAGAGGCGGATGATCAATCTGTAGCATTTTATCAAGTGTCTAATACTGAGCACTCAAAAAAACTTTTTGAAGAACGATATAATTTGCTTAAGTCCAAACCTGCTTTACTTGTTTTAAATAATTCTATCGATAAAAAGTGGCTATCGAGTCTCAATCTAAATGCCTTGGCATTGATTTCCGCGGAAGATTTTTTGCCACTGCAAAAAGTATTGTGCGACGAGCTTTATCCAAACAAAAATAAACTCAAGCTTGTTGGAGTGACTGGAACCAATGGCAAAACAACAACAGTCAATCTCTGTGTACAGCTCGCGCAATTGTTTCAGCTTAAGAGTTTGTCGCTTGGTACCTTAGGCTTGCAAAACGCTGATGGCCTGCTTTTAAATTTAGATTCGACCACGCCTTCCTATGTCGACCTGAGGAAATTGATTTATCGTGTACAAGATGAATACGATGCCCTGTTTATGGAAGTAAGCTCGCATGCCTTAGTGCAAAAAAGATTGTTCGACCTAAAGCTTGAGCATGCAGCCTTTATGAGTTTTTCCCAAGATCATCTGGATTATCACCATACATTAGAGGAGTATTTCGACGCAAAAATGCTAATAGCTAATGTTTACTTAAAGCAAGGTGGCGTTTTAATTTGTCCACAGGCAGAAAAAGTTTTAATTCAAAAAATTAATCAAACCAAAAATCAAAATACATTTCACTTTGAACTCGCACCAACACTGAATGAACGAAAGGTTTTAAACCCACCACTTTTTTATCAGTCTCGGTATAATCAATCCAATTTAGAAGTTGCGATGCTTTTAGTAGAAAAAATAATAGGTCAAAAAATTGAAAGTATTGATTTGAATCTTTTAAAAACACCTGCGGGAAGATTTAAAATAGTTGAAATTGGCGAGACGGCCATGGCCATTATTGATTATGCCCACACTCCGGATGCTCTGATTAATATTGGTGCTGCCATTAGAGAAGCCTTTCCTTTGCACAAGCTAGTGACGCTCTTTGGCTGCGGAGGAAATCGAGATAAAAGTAAGAGGCCTCTCATGGCCAAAGCGGTGGAGTCATTTTCTGATCGCGTTGTGATTACATCCGACAATCCTCGAGATGAAAATCCAGAAGATATTATTTTAGATATTATAAAAGGAATGAGTAAAAGTTACGATGCAATGATTGATCGCAAGGAAGCGATCATACAAGCATTGGACGAGTTAGATGAAGGAGAGATTTTACTCATCGCAGGCAAGGGGCATGAAGAGTATCAGGAGATTAAAGGTGTGAAGTATTCATTTAGCGACTTGCAAATCGTACTCGATTATAAAAATCAAATGGAGTTAGAGTAGATGAAAATTTCAACTGAATTATTTAATAATTGTAAAACTGTTTTAAAAGTTTCAAACCCGAAGAATGGCTCTTTTGACTTTAGCTTGTGTACCGATTCTAGACATTTTAAAAAGAACGATGCCTTTCTTCCTTTGGTCGGTGATAGTTTCGATGGCCATACTTTTATAACTACAATTTTAAAAATGGAGCCATCGATAGTTTTTTTTGAAACAGGAAAGATTGGCGGAGAGCTGATGCAGGAAAACAACCGAGTTGTTTTTGTCGAAGTGAGTGATTCACTTTTGTTTCTACAAGAACTCGCGACCAGACATGTTGAAAAATGGAATAAACTTAAAAATAAAAAAATTATAGGGATTACTGGTTCGAACGGGAAAACAACACATAAGGAAATGTTAAAACACATCATGGAAGGCTTGTTCCCCGGAAAAGTGTTGTCGACACAAGGAAATCTCAATAATCATATAGGTGTCCCGCTAACCGTTCTAAAGTTAGAGCCTCATCATGAAATAGCAATTGTCGAAATGGGTATGAATCATCAGGGTGAAATTCGGGTTTTGTGCGATATTGCTAAACCTAGTTCGGGACTGATCACCAACATCGGGCCAGCTCATATCGAATTTTTAAAAACGATGGAAAATATTTTTTTAGAGAAGTCGACACTTTATATTGAGTCTTGTCGTGCAGAGTATGGGGCGGGTCTTTTTGTTGCAAATTATGATGATGACTATTTAAAAAGACTACATACGCATAAAACAGAAACGAAAAAGCCTCTGCTTTATTTTTCAGAAAATGAAACACCTTTGCCTGAAGAGGCAAAAAACACTGGAGCAATTTTAAATAAGGTTAAAATAGATAATCAGGCAGTGCAGATTTCTTTTGCAGATGAGACTTGGAATTTTTCAAACCCAGCGATCAATGAAAAATATAATTTAAAAAATTTATCTGGTGTGGTTTTGCTATCCTTTGGACTTTTTCCAACTAGCGGACAAGATATCATGAAACTCGCTTCGAACTTTGTTATGCCTAGTATGAATAGGTCACTGTGGCTTGGGAATATTTTTCTCGATGCTTACAATGCCAACCCGGGATCAATGAGAACGTCGCTTCATTCATTTGCCGAATATGTAAAAAATAAAGGTGAATCTTTGGAAGAGTGTCTTTTTGTCCTTGGTGACATGAATGAACTAGGTGAATTTGCCCCTTCGTTTCATAAAGAAATAGGGGAACTACTTCAAAGTCTTAATGCTAGAAAAGTGGTTTTTGTCGGTCGCTATGTTTCGTTTTATAAAAAAGGCTATCTAAATGAATGTAGTTCCTTTGCTGATGTTAATGAATTGTTGAAAACATGGAAAAATATTTCAGAACATTCAAAATATATTTTTATAAAAGGGAGTCGCTCGGTAGGGCTTGAGCAAATTGTTAAGGATCAAGTTGGCACTGCTCATTGATAAATGTATTGGCATCATTTTCGCATTGAACATCTAGTAAGTAAGAAAATGATTTTCTTGCGAGATACAAGGAGGTTCGTGTGAGAATAGTAAAGTCTCAAAAGATGTTAAGTCTGGCCCTTTGTTTGATGACCTTAACATTATTTTCTTGTGGAACTTTTCAGGAAACGGAAAGAAACCCAGATGAGCAAAGTAATTTTAGCACATCAACAAGACTGGAGAATCAGCGTCAAACTAACTCAAAGTTTTAATTTATCGAGAGGAATTAGCCAACTAAACTAGTTGGTTAATCCTTTTTTCTTTTGAAAATTAAAAATCAAAAACTTGTCGAGCCGTTTTAATTGTAGATATAATTTAAAAGCTAATCAATTTGGATGATTAGTATAAGTCATGGATGACAAGATGAGTTTGAGAAAACTAAGTCAATATAAGCATGTATTTGAAAGAGCAAAGTCGCGCTATCCCTTTGCTGTGTTAGTTATATTGAGCGCATCATCTTTTTCTTATCTAAAAGCCAATGTCGAACCAACTACTACAACACAAAATTCCATTAATTATCGATCTGATCTTGGGAAGTGCCCTACTCGACCATCGGGAATGATGGCCTTGCAAATTGTGAAAGAGTTTGATGATAAAAAGTCGCTCTATTCGGTGAAGAAAAAAATTGTCACAGAAAAATGGCAAGAAAAATATTTTGTCACAGATTATAAGTTAAGCTTTGATCCTTATACAAAAATATTAAATTTAAATTTGAATTGTTCAGAACCAATAATGAAAGTTCAGATTTATAAAAATAATGGCAATGATTCGTATGAGGCAATCTTAACAGAGGATGGCCAGATGGTCGATCCAACTTACGAAGCACTTTTAAGACAAGAGAAAAAATTAACTAAGGCACTCCCCTATCTGGCTTTGCCGGTAAGCGATCTCGATCAAAAAATTCAGAAAGAAATTATTAGTATCGTAAGAGAAATGAGACCAGAGTTTAGAAAAAAACTATCTGAAGTGATTATTAATGATGCAAAAGAATTAACCATAATACTTTCACTGGCCGGTCATCCCTCTAGTGTCTTTATGGGGAATGAAGAGTGGAAAGATAAATTAGGAAAATTAGACAAAATTGTTAGTTATATGGAATTGAAGGAAAAGTTTCCTGCAGTCATCAATTTGACCAATGGAAAAAAAGTTGTTGTCAAGTTTAAGGACAAAATCTAGAATTTTTTTATGACAGAATGACTCTGTCATTATAACGCTTCGTAGGAGAAAGGATTCTCAATATGAACGACAAAAATATCATCGTCGGCTTAGATGTTGGTACTACAAAAGTATGTACGATTGTGGGCTTGCAACATCAAAATCAAGAACTAGAAATTATTGGAATTGGAACTCATCCATCTTATGGATTAAAAAAAGGTTCTGTCGTTAACATCGACAAGACAGTTCGTTCTATCCAATCATCGCTCGAAGAGGCTCGTCTAATGGCGGGAGTTAATATCAATGGAGCAACGATCGGAATTGCAGGGAGTCATATTTATAGCTTTAACTCCTCGGGTGTTGTGGCCATTAAAGGGAAAGAAATCACGCAGTCGGATGTCGATCGTGTTTTAGAGGCCGCAAAAGCAGTAGTTATTCCAAGTGATCGTGAAATTTTACACGTCATTCCTCAAGAGTTTAGAGTTGATAATACATCAGGAATAAAAAATCCGATTGGAATGTGTGGAGTGAGACTTGAGGCACATGTTCACATTGTAACGGGTTCAATTCCGCTTGTTCAAAATCTAGTGAAATGTGTTGAGCAAACTGGAATAGAAGTTGAGCACATCACGCTTCAGCCAATTGCTTCTTCTGAAGCTGTTTTGTCTTATGAAGAAAAAGAACTTGGAGTGATCTTGGTCGATATCGGTGGTGGAACAACTGATATTGCTGTTTGGAAAGAAGGAAGCCTTATTCACTCCCAAATTATTCCCATAGGTGGAAATCATTTTACAAACGACTTGGCCGTTGCTTTAAAAATTCCACACAATGAAGCTGAAAGAGTGAAGATAAATCACGGCTCGGTGCTTGCTGAAAATTTAAACCAATCGGCACATATTACAGTTCAAGGAATCACAGGGACCAAACCTCGCGAAGTGCAATTGAGTGTTGTTGCGGGAGTGCTTGGAGCGAGAGCAGAAGAGTTATTCGATGTGATCAGAGAAATTATCGATGAAAAAAAGCTCGATGATCAAATTGCTGGTGGGATTGTTTTAACTGGCGGTGGAGCTTTAATTAAAGGAATGCCGGAGCTGGGCGAATATATTTTAATGCGAGCATGCAAGATTGGATACCCTATTCCCTTTGGTGGAATGACAAATATTATGCAAAATCCAAAGTTCTCAACAGTTCTTGGTTTGTTAATTGAAGCAGGAAAGAGAAAGCCCTACGTGGCAAATGCAGTTAATAATTCAGCAATTGCGAGAGAAAGATTATCAGCTCAAAATACTAATAATGAAACGAGTGATACTCATGGAGATATTATTTCTAAATTAAGTGACTCGTTAAAATCAGTTTTTAAAGAAATATTTTAGAATTATTCATGGAGGAAGATTATGTTCGAAGTAACTGACAATGACACTGTAAGAACCAGCGGAGCCAGAATTAAAGTTGTTGGCGTCGGTGGCGGAGGATGTAATGCAGTCAATACAATGATTCGCTCGGGTTTAACGGGTGTTGAATACGTGGTGGCAAACACAGATGCACAAGCTTTAAATGCATCTCTTGCTCCGACAAAAATCCAATTAGGTGGAAGTATTACAAAAGGATTAGGCGCGGGAGCTAATCCAGAAGTTGGAAAAAAATCTGCACTCGAAGACTTTGAAAAAATTTCCGAAATTTTAAAAGGCGCCGATATGGTTTTTATCACTGCCGGAATGGGTGGTGGAACTGGTACAGGAGCTGCTCCGGTTATTGCAAAACTTGCGAAAGATCTTGGCGCGCTCACCGTAGGTGTGGTGACAAAGCCATTTATTTTTGAAGGTAAAAAAAGATTTAGACAAGCTGAAGATGGAATTAGAAACTTAGAAGAGAGTGTCGATTCACTCATTACAATTCCCAATCAAAGATTGCTCTATCTTGCGGGAGAAAATTTATCTTTAGTTGAAACATTTAAAAGAGCGGATGAAGTTTTATTAAATGCAGTGCGCGGGATTTCAGATTTAATAAACAATACCGGTCATATAAATGCCGACTTCGCCGACGTTTCAACGGTTATGGCAAATAAGGGGCTAGCTTTAATGGGAACAGGTTCAGCATCAGGTGCAGGACGTGCGATTAAAGCTGCAACTGAAGCTATATCCTCACCTCTCTTGGAAGATATTTCGATCAATGGAGCCACTGGTATTATTATTAATATTACTGGAAGTGATACACTTTCAATGCATGAAACAAATGAAGCAGTGACGCTAATCATGGAAGCAGCAGATGAAAATGCAGAAATTATTTTTGGTACTGTCATTGATAATAATTGTGGTGACGAAGTTAAGGTAACTGTCATTGCAACTGGCCTTGGGATCATGAAAAACATCCAAGTTCAGTCTCATGTAAATGTTCAAGCTCAAAGCACTCCAACTACACAGCACATAGTGAATAATTTGATGGAGAGTAATTCTTTTGCGGCAAATAATTTTAATGCGTCTTCTAGAACGGCTGAAGCGATTAACCAAATTAACTTAAACCAAACTCAGTCGCAGAATACACCAAGTTCAAATGTTAGTGACATTAGAAATTTTGAGACAAGAGTCGAAGCAAACTTCGAAACAAGAATTGAACAAAGAACAGAGCAAAGAGCTGAACAGAGACCTGAACAAAGAATCGAGCAGAGAGCAGAGGTCAAAAATGACCACCCAAGAAGAGAAGATGAAAGATCAGACTTTGATCGTTTTATGCATGAAAAAAATGCAACTAGGACAAATCAAGGGACGCAGTTTTCACATGGGCCAAGTACAACTGGAAATGAATTTCAATTTGATAATGGCGCTGAAAGCAAACAGCCTTCTCGCTTGATTCAACAAATTAGAGATGCGGCAAATCGCTACGAAACTCAGCCAAACCAAAGACCAGTAGCGCCAACGGTAAACAGTTTCAGTCAAAATCAAGAAGCTTCAATCAACAACAGAACGAAGTCTATCGCTGAAAAGCTTGGATTTGTAAATTTTGACGAGGATGAGTTTGATACTCCATCTTACTTAAGAAAGGATGAAAAAACAGAACAAAGAGCTCCTGTTCGAGATTTTAAAAACTTAGACCTGTAAATATAAACGTAAAAATTTTTAAATTGAGGGGGACTTTTTAGTCCCCTTTTTTTTAATAATGATGGCCATCCACTACAGTTGTTCGATTGATTACTTTGTAGTGAATTCTCATGCAATATCTTACTTGTTCAAATGTTGGAAGAACTTGGTGGGGATGGGTTATAAAGGTTGGAAAAAGTACAAGTAGTCCAGCCCTTGGCTTAATGACTTCTTTTTGTAGAGGGAAAAGCAATTCTCCTCCAAGCTCGATATTGTTTAGATATAATAACCCTATAAAGTGCTTTGATTTTCCAAATGAATCAATTTCTTCATCGTAATGAAAAGGAATACTTTCTCCTGGTTGATATTTTAACATTGAATAAGATTTAAAATCGTATTGATGGCTAATGATGCCTTTAATTGGCTGAATATATTTTTCAACATTTAGATCTAGCACCTGTCGCACAGACTCAAGTTTGCCAAGCCAAGGTTGTTGAGTATGGTCGAGGGAAACACCTTCAGAAAATGTTGACTCAATAGAGTAATTTTCTTCAAAAATATTGATGATGTCCCGACAAAGCTCGGGGGTAACGGCACTTGGTGTTTGCATAATAAAATTCATACAATGCTCCAGACTTAAGCCGAGTGAACAAGAGATGATTTAAAATAAGATTCTTTTGATACCGGACAGGTCGAAATTTCAAAGTGATCAAGTATGGACAAAACCCCTCGTTCGACACAGGCAGAAAGTAGCGGGCAATGCTCGCATTCGTCTTTGGTTGAAACATTAGCATATTGACCAAGGCAAAGCTCTCTCTCAAATGACTCATACTCACTTGCACTAAATTCTACAAATGGAATTTCAAAACTCGGGTGAAAGGTTACAAAACGTTCGTAAAGCAATGGTGAGTAATAAAGCTTGTCATTTCTAAAATTAAGATGCTTTTCTAGTAGTGTGTCCTTTAGCTTGCCAAAACTAAATCGCAATGACTGCTGTATAGATCTTGAGTCAAGTGAAGAATTGTATAAGTTTTTAACTCGTGTACTTAGTTTTAAAAACTCCTCTCGGGTTATGTCTTTGCTTCTCATGAATGAGAAGTTGTAATCAATGGTATACTCAAAAAGGTGTTTTACTTTTTGATGTATTTGCTCATAGTCTTTGAGCATGAGCGGAATGCTTGTCATGTCGTAATCATAGACATTCATAAGGGCAAAAGTTCTAATGTTTTTATGATGGAGCATGCTAGTAAATTGAAATTTATTTTCTTCTATTCTTTTAAGATATCGATCATCGTGAATCTTTCCTGCTTCGAGCAAGATGTCTATTTCTAATTCAATATCAGAAAAATTCTTATTTAAAAGATCTGCAATCTCTTGGGCATTTGAAATATTTAAGTAGGTGGTTTGGAATGAGATACGCTTAAATTTTTTGAATAGATTTACGATTTTACTGTTACCAAGAATTGTTGCTGTGTTAGTGGCAGAAAGAAAATCAGTTGGACCAATAAATAAAAAATTTAGCTTATATTTTTCGCTTGCAAATGAGTCAAAGAGTTTATCAAGTTTTTGAATGGAGAAATCTTCAATAGGTTGTTGAGCGTTTTTTTCAACGTGACAGCCTTGGCATTGAAACTTGCAGCCATTGAGAATTTCAAAGTTTAAGTTGAGGTATAGGTGTGTTGCGTCTTTAAAACTACCTGATGCAAAGTAAATATCTTGAGTCATGGCTCCTCCAGTTTTAAAAAACTAATTTGATCTAAAGTTTGGTTTCTAATGCAGTCATAAATATAGCAAGCCAAAAATGTATTTGCTTTATGGGATAAGCCTTCACTGACAAAGAGACATCCAAAACCTTTTGCTATATCCCTATTTAATATTTCTAAATACTTTTCATTATATAAAAGTTCAGTAAAAAGTAATTGATCAAATGCGATAGGTTCATCATTTTTATTAAATCGGTTAAAGCTATAGCCCCACACTTCATTGATTTTTTTTGTAAGGTTGCATATTAGATCTGCAGAATATTTACTTTTTACAAAATTTAAATTGTTAATATTAAATTTTGGATCAAAAATCCAAGCAGTTTCAGGGTCATCCAGTAGTTGTGCATAAAAATTAGATCCAATAACTGGATGGAGATTAGTTTTAGGGTAAATTTTTTTAAGATCATATATTGAACTCATGATGTCGGATCTAATGGCGTTAAAGTCATTAAACCAACTTATCCAGGCAAGTTTTGCAATTCTATCAATAAAATCTTGCTTGTAATGAGTCCCTGAATTAAGTGAGAAGTGTCCAAGTAAATATTCGAAAGAGATTTGCCCCTTGTACATAGAGCTGATTGATTCTATAACTTCTAACTTCTTAAAAAATTCACTAAACGTCGATTCGTCACAAAAAAAGTAGAGCGCATCTCGAGGCTCAATTTGAAGCTGAATTTCGTGTAGATGATTTTTGATTTTATGGTCATTGTAAAAGAAAAGATAAATTTTATAAATGTCTGATGATGAGCATTTTGGATAAAGGCTTTTCCAGAATTGTATTTGAAGCTCGTGGAATAGTAAATTGTTGCAAAAAATTCGAAAAGAATTTTTTTTACTTAATAGCATTGCCCAGAAGTGTTGAATGCTTTGGCCATGATGATTTTTTAAATGCATGTCAAAAGATTGAACTTTATCAAACTCGACATTGAGACGCTTGGATACAGGATGCCTTGTTTCGAAAGAGGAAATAAGAATATAATCTTTTTCGGTGGAGTAATTTTCAAATGAGTCGAGATAAACATTATTGAAAAGATGAAACATCCCTAAAGCCTTTTGTACATCATCTACATAATTTGTAGTTATCTGAATCCGTCTTGCAAATTTTAACATTCGATTTATAATGATGTAAAATGAACATATTATCTAAGATTGTTGTTTTTCTAGTGTTGCTTGGAATTGTCTTTGGTGCAAAGTTGTATCAAAAAAAGTCAGAGAACCAGACAGCCGCTTTGCCAACTGCTTCAGTGGTAGAGAAAAATCTTAGTTTACAGCCCGCGGACTCAAGAACTCAGGCTAGTAATAATATACACGCAGGAGAAATAGTCGCTCATTCAGCGACAGAAAATAAAGAACAAAGTTTAAAAGTCAATGAGTTCTTATCTCCAACTCCTTCACCAGCGCAGTTTAAACAGGCCCAAACTGAAATGCAATTAAGCAATAATTCAAATCCAAGTAGTTCTAGCGAAACTAGTTGCTATGCTGGAGAGTCGGGCAAGTCACCACCGATAAAGCCAGAGAGCCCTGCGGAGCTTACCATTTATTTTCCGGAGAGAAGTGATCTTACTAAGGATCAAAAAATTGATGAACTTAAGACCTTGGTTAGTATTTTCAGACTTCATCTAGATTTGAAGTATAAACAAGTTCAAATTGACTATATAGAGAATGCCCCTGATCGAGTTGATGTGTTACTTTATGATGGTATCGAATACTATTCGGACCCGATATCTTTTGAAAAAAACAATAATTTAACTTTTATTAAAACTACAATGGAGTTTGTTGAAACAGTTCATAGACTTAAAAAAGAAGCTCATCAAAGATATTTAAGTAGAAGCAAATAGAAATTTTTATTTAATTTTAACCCAATGTCTTCCCTTTACTTCTACCTGTGAATCTATCGGGCCAAAAAATGCATTGTTTTCCTTTTTCTTGTAGGTCGCTAATAGTCTTTCGGGGTAAAGTAATTTTTCAATAAAGCTCATTTTGGTGAGTTCACCTTTTCCATTATTTGTTAGCGGTGTGCCAGTTGGATAACTTTGGTCTACGAAAGCTAAAACCCACCCTGCAATTCCAATTGGTACTTCATTTTGATGAGCTGATTTTCCGAGCGACATTCCGTATGTGTTGGAAGCAATTCCGATAACTCCTTTCTGGCATCGAGTGTTGCATATTTTGGCCCCCTCGGGCGTGTCGTAGTAACAGAGACCGTAAATTAGTTCGTCAGCAAGAAGTTGGTTGTCTGCCAGATCATTCCAAACAGCATTCCAAACTTTAACTGCTCCAAAATCACAGTTGGCCCATAATCCATTTCCAGCATCAGTGTTCACTCCGGATGGTGGAGTGTTCGCTGCAAGGGGGCCGGTATAGTTAGCTCGCGAAATACTAGGAGCAGTTCCACCCGTTCCAAAAGTAATTGAAATCATTTTGTTGGACAATAATCCCATAGCGCTACCCTTTTATTTTTTCTTACAAAACTCTGATTGATGTTTAGATTTGCAGAGTTCATTTTTTATTTTTTGATTTTCATTACTTAGTTCTTGAATAGCATTGATAAGATAGGGAGTAAGTTGAATATAATCTACAGTAAGAGTGTTGTTGAGATTACTTTTTTGTACGAGATGAGGAAAAATTTTTTCAAGCTCTTGTGCAATGAGACCGGCAGCTTCTTTGTTGTTCTCTTTCCATTTGAAATGTACTGGCCGCAGTTGATTGATTTTTGACGTAGAGTCTTTAAGAGTGACAATCTCACTTTTCAATCGTTCGTCAGATGACATTATGATAGTACCAGTACCTTGAATTTCGATGTTAGAATTACCCGCTATAATTAAATTTCCTGTCATTGTGTCGCCTGCGGAATCGACATAGCGAGCATCATAGTCGGCAATATCTCCTCCAGATGTACAGTTTAAAATGTTTCGATTGGTGTCGCTGACGGTTTGAACATTAATTTTAATTTTTCGAACGACTGGTGTAACGTTAACACTATACTGAAATGTAACAAGCAAATTTGTCGATCCATAAGGTTGAGATGCAATCATCCCGATGGTTGTATCAGATGCATCTGTTGAATTAAGCGAGTAAGAAATGATTCTTACACCACTAGATCCATATCTCGTAGCCGAAGCAAAGGTTGTATTTGATGTATACTTATCAACAAAGGTAGCTGTTTGAGGAACATTTTGCTTAATAGTTGTAATACTTCCTACTGCAGTAGCACTAGCACTTTGGCCGGCCAAAGTCGCAGTACAAGAATCTCGATTTGCTAGTGTTTGCCTAATCTCATGAATAATTGAATCTGAATCAATTTTAACTTCATTTTTTTTGATATTCTTTTGCTGGTCAGCTGTAATTTTGTAAACAAGTAAAGAGAGAGCGCCAACTAAACTTGTCGCAATCATAATCTCAATTAGCGAGAAACCTCTTGATTTTTGAAAATTTAGGACAGAACTTAACATTGTCTTCATTTTATTATTCCTTGTGCTAATATTTTAACATGATTCAAAAAAATCAGTATTATTTTAAGGAAAAATAATTAATGAAAAGAAGGTCGTTTTTCTCAAGTTTGCTTAAGGTTGCAGTCATCGCTCCTTTTTCAAGGGCTGAGGGATTAGTAATGAATTTTAATCAAGAAGAAATTAAAGAGCTGGTAAAGGATAGGCCAAATTTTATCCAGTCAGACACTATTGTAAAAATGCCATTAAGTGCTCAGCATGGCGATAAAGTTCATCTTGTAGTTGAAAGTCAAAGTTTACACTCCCCGTGCAAGCTAATTTGTGCACATTCATCTATTGTTGGCGAGAAGGATCCACTTATTCTAGATCAAATAGCAACGGTTGTGTTCACCTATGATGCCTATAAGCAAGATTGGGTGCTGTAGTTTTAGAGGATATAATTCAATAATTCTTTGTTAAATAAAAATCTTTCATCTATGATTTATGTTAATCGGATTTAATTTTATAAAAAGCATGCCGAGATTAAAGTGGTTTAAACAGTTTTAATATTACACGACCCTTTTTTGTCATGCTTATAATTCTAAATTTAAACTCGATTAAAAAATAATTAATATGAATTGTTCATTACTTAAGTAAGAGTAAATCATGAATAAAGACCTCGTCGTTTATCTTAAAACAACCGATACATGTCAGCTAAATTGTGACCATTGTTTTACCAATGGAAGTAATGGGAAAAAAGGATGGTTTGACGTCAAACAAACAATCAATTTTTTTTATAATTTGCATAAGTATTACCCTAAGTATAATTCCGGCAATATTTCTTTTCATGGTGGAGAGCCCATGCTTTGCCCAACGGAAATGCTTTTTGAGACCTGGTCAAGCGTAAAGAATTTATGGCCAAATATCTGGTGGACTGTTCAAACCAACCTTACTTATCAAATGACTTCAGACAAGTTGGAAGTGTTTGAAAAAATTTGTGACAAAAGCTGGGGGACGTCTTGGGATTTGGGTATTCGTTGGCAAACCCAAAAGCAAAAAGATATTTGGAGTTCTAATGTTCGAGAGCTGGCGCGTGCGGGTCACCAAATTACAGCAATGGTGAGTCTGAATAATAAAATAATTCAAGAAAAAGAACCTATAGAAATCATTAATGAGTTAGCTGAGCTTGGCATCAAATATGTAAACTTTGAAAGACTGACGCCAAATGGAAATGCAACGTTAAATAAAAAAATATTTCCCACTAATGTTGAATTGGATAACTGGCTTCTTAAGATGTGGCATCAATCTGTAGAGCACAACACTCAAGATTACATACAAAACTTATTTCTCGATTCAGTTTTAACAAGCATGGTACATGGAACTCATTCAGGTTGTCGCTCGCGCCAGTGTGAGCAAAAAATTTATACGATTAATGCCGATGGGACAATTGGCGGGTGTCCAAATGATGCTGTTGATAACCATTTTGGATCCATATATGAGCCCATTGAAAATGTTATTTTTAGCCCTAAGAGAGCATGCAATATTCAAAAAGAAAGCATGAGACATCCTGTATGTGCAACCTGTCCAGTGTACGATATTTGTAATGGAGACTGTCATCAGCTGGCATGGCAAGGTGATGTTTGCGCAGCCCCGAGGTCGTTAATGATGATGCTGAGAAGTGAGAATAACTTTTCTCAGTATAAAAAAATGTTAAATGGATTTATTGGTTTAGAGTAATAAGGAAAATTAATGACGTTAACAAAATCAGTTATTGTAGCTAAGTTTAATTCAATTGTAAGGGATTCGCTAAATAGTCCAAGTCCAAGTCAGGCGCCGTGGTTTCAGGGTCATGTCCCAGGAGTGGGAGATGTTTTTGGAACACCATCGGGTCATGCTCAGGCAGAAATTCAATCTCACTTTCAACTGGGAAATAGAAATGAGCCAGGTAAGTCTGTGTCGGATGTACCAGGTGCAGCTGCAATGGCAAGTACAGTGTTTAATGTTTTGCACGGCTTTGCGATGGAGTTGACGAGGGTCAGAAGAGCAAGGTATGTTTACTATTATAATTCGCAAGCAGTTTATTCAACAAACACAGCAGCACTAATACCTGCGATGTCGCTATACTTTCCAATTCCAGGTGGCCAGAGAGAGCCAGGAGTTGTGATTACTGAAGCTGATATAGATAATTTTTTAGTAAGTTTAAGAAATGCAGTACAAGACATTAGAACAAATGATTACTATATACACACATTAACAGCGACATGTCATACGAATGCACCGCCACCACCACCACCTTGTCATGGATCAAGGGGAAGACGTTAAAATATGGAGAATCACTTTAATAAAGACTTTTTAGTCATTTATTTAAGGGTTGTTCAGGGGTGCAATTTGAATTGTGCTCATTGTTTTACTCTGGGAGATCGAGATCCTTATAAGTTAATTGATTTAAAGTACGTCACTTCATTTTTAAAGCAAATTAAAATTAAAATTAATCCGAAGAAAGCTACAGTTTATATCCATGGAGGAGAAACTTTTTTAGCACCCCTCGGTCATTTAGCGGAAATAAATAAAATTATCAAAAAAGAATTGAGAGATACTCTTGTAAATATAATCCCTCAAACAAATCTCATGTATGAAATCAATGAAGAGTATATAGATTTTATAAAAAATGAATACAGTTGCGAGATGGGCGTTTCCTGGGATTACAAAATTCGCTTCAAGAAAGAAGGGAGTCATCTTGATGAGAATTTGTTTTTTAAAAACTTAAAAAAATTAACCAAAGAGCAAATAAACTTAAGTGTCGCAATTACGGTGCAAAAATATTTATTAGATTGCGACGTGGCAGAGCTTTTACCTAGGTTTAATGGAGTAAAGTCGCTCGATTTTGAGCTATTGACAATTTTCGACGAAAAAACAAAGAAGTTGAAGGTCAACAATGAAGAGTGGTCTGATTTTTACTTCAAAATTGTTGATTACTATTCTCGCCATAAAACTACATGGTCATTGCCCCAGGTTGATTTATTCACCAAGAGTGTTTTGGAAAATAAAATTTTTAATTGTAAGTGCAACTGCTGTCAACATCGCACTTTAACATTAAATTGCAATGGGACTATTGGATTATGTCCAGATGATGCCTATGTAAATCCACTGTCTGATATTGAAGAATTTGAGTTTAATTGGAATAGTTTTAAAGAAAAATCACTTCATGCGCATCTAAAATATCTCGCACAGGAGTTACAACCAATGTGTGCTAATTGTGATTTTCTAGATTTGTGTGGAGGAAATTGTGAACAGGCACTTTTTAATGAAGATGATAACGAGTGTCCTCTTTCCAAAAAAGTACTAAAGCATCAGAAGGAAAATTTGCATCTCTTTGAAAAGAAGTTACAAGAAGCAAAATTTAATTTAATTGAACTTAAACAATAAGGAATAGTTATATGGCAGATATTGAAAACATGGAATTTGAGAAAAACTTACGTTTTGTAACGGCTCCACTTGAAATAGCCCAGATAAAAGAGTTTTTTGAAAACAAAGAGCTTTTATTTGAAGTGAATTATGCCAATAGCAAGATCAAGGGAAATATGTTTTTAACATATTTAGCGAACCTGGATTTACCTTATGAAATTGACTTTGAGGGAACAAGCTCTGAAGAGAAATTTGAGTTAATAAAACACTATATGAACACAAGAATAATGAACAATTCAAACAGTCTAAAATATGCTACAGCACAAATTATCTTGAGATCAGTTGGGGTAGAGGCTGAACATGTAATACAAAAAAGAATTAATTTTACGATTGATGAATGTGATTTATTTATCGAAAAGCATAAAGAAATAGTAGAAAAGTGGAAGACCTTTCTAGCATCAACCATGTTGTTTATGTTGACCTCTGTTCCAGCGATCGAGGAAGAGTACAACTTTAAAAACCAATTTAAAGTAATTGATGATCCTATGTATATTGGCCTAAATATAGTAAATTTTATCGAAATGCCATTTTTTATGGAGGCATTTTACAGTGCTAAATGCGATACAGAAGTTTACTATTTTAAAACTCAGTTTGAAGAATATATTTTTAAAGGTAAAAATTTATTTTACTACTTTGCTAATCCTGACAATATGCTATTTCACGTCTTCAATTCACTACTTTCAGGAAAAATTGAATTTGGCGAACTTAAGCAACTTTTCTCAAAAGCAAATTAACGGGGTTGTCGATGGATGCTTATCTTGCAGCTGGAGAGTTAAAAAACGCAAGTAATTTTTATCTCAACATAAACTTTGAGGTTCTCAATGGTTGCAATTTGAGATGCCCAGGCTGCCATGTTGAAAAAAATTCTCAAGAGTCATTTTCGGAACGAGAGTTTCAAAAGCTAGAGCATTTACTGAATGACTTTTCTCAAAGGTCATATCTCCCCTTTATTGCTTTTATTGGGCCTACTGATTTTTTAAGTTCAGAAAATTTTACAGATCTTTTTAGTCAAAAAAAAATGATCAAGTTAATGCATTATTTTAAGCGTATTTCATTACAAACAACATATTTAGACCTTAAGAATCTTAGTAAAACTGTAGAGGTTTTAAGAGAACATTATAGCGATCTAGAGTTGGAGATTAATATTGTTGTTGATCCTGCTAAAATAATGGACGATAGGTACTTAGAAATTATTTCTACAAACAAAGAAAAGTTTTTAAAATCAATTCAAAGGAATGATGTAAGAACTTTTGGAATTATGAATGTATATGATTACGATAAGACAAAAATTCCAGAGTTACTAAAAGATTATGATTTTATGCATGGTAGAGTTGCCCATTTGTTTGAAACGACTATCGATTACAATTTTTCCTTCGGTCGCAATGCCAAAATAAGTAATCAGGAATTTGTTGAACTTTGTAATCGAGTTAAAAATTTATTTAACGATGCACTTATTTCAGCGGAAAAAAATAGTTATTTAAGATTTAGTTTTGGTAAGTTAACTGACTCTCTGATTGAAAAGCAGTTTAATTACCGGAACGGGAAAATTTACTTCTCACCCCTTCTGTATGAAAGATTTGTTTCTTTTAGAAATGAGTTTGAAGTACCAATGACTAATTTTACATCGATAGAAATTGAAGAATATGAGACAAAAATTCTTTTGGAGCAATATTCGTTGGCAGAAGCGATGGAAGAGTGTGGTTCATGTCCATTTGTAGCGTCATGTATCGACCGAGGTATTTTAAAGTTAATGGATATTTATCAGACAAAAAAATGCCTTGTTGCAAAGAAAGCATTGATGTCAGTAAACTCCAATCTCTTAGGAGTAATCTCTCATGTCTGATACTTATTTTTTAGAGCATGTTCTTAAAAATAAACTGCCAATGGCATCTGAGGTTGAAGTACACTTGTTTGAGTTATGTAATTTGCGATGTCATTTTTGTGGCCAAGACCATGACGACAGAACTGGCTTTGATTCAGTAGTATTAAAAGCTGACAAAGCACTCGAGTTTATATCTAAAAGTACATCGAAAAATCATATTGTTAATATTATGGGAGGAGAAATTTTTAACGATGAGTTAAGTGACGACATTTTTAATGACTATTTACAATTTGCTAAAAAAATTAATGATTATGTTGTTGCTAAAAGTGAGACCTGTGTTTTTAACTGGGTGTCGAATTTAATTTTTGCCAAAAGAGAAAGAGTGCAATTCTTTTTAAATTCATTGAGTGCAGAGAATATTCAATGGAATATTTCCACTTCTTACGACTTTACAGGTAGGAAAAACAGTTTGTGGAAAAAAGAAATATTTCATTTTAACCTAGAGCTCTTCAAAGAGCGCATTTACACAATTGGTTTTGTTTTGACCAAAGAATCCGTTGCGGCACTCTTAAAAGATGATGATGAATATTTTAAACACCTCTATCTTCACTACCCACTTTATTTTGATTTTTATGTACCTGAAAATGGAGCCAATAGATTAATGCCATCTGATCGGGATATTTTAGATGCGTACTTGTTTATCGCTAAAAACTATCCCAAAATTAACCCTGTGAGTGATCTTTTGAAAAACTCGCAAAATAAAATGACATGTTACTCTATGAATAAAACGACAATACTTCCAGACGGGCAAGAAGTTAAGTGTCGCTATATGCAATATGATGCCAATAGTTTTAACCATGAAGTGAATTATTCTTCAAATGTAAATATTATTGAAGCACACCTTGAAGAAAATCAATGTTTAAGCTGTGAATGGTTTGAACGATGTAGCTTTAGATGTTTTGTTCAGGCAGACTGGGCCAAGAGGGAAAAGATGCCAGAATGTATTTTTAAAACATTTTTTCAAGAGGTACGGGCTTGGAACTTATTATAAAACCTACCGAGCTGTGTAATTTTAAGTGTACGTTTTGTAGCTCGACGAAACTTGTTGACGACAAGAAAAGCTATCTTGCGATTGATAAAATAAAACAATTTTTAAATCGATATCCTGAAACACAGACTATTATTGTCAATGGTGGAGATCCATTGATGATGCCACCTTCGTACTATCGAGATATTCTAAATGAAATAGAGAATCGAGGCCTTGATACAAGATTAGCCTTTACGACTAATTTATGGGCTTTCTACAAGAACCCTGAACCATGGATAGATATTTTTAAACATCCCAGAGTTTCTGTCTCAACTTCTTTTAACTATGGGAATACTAGAAGAATCAGTTCAGCTCAAGTTTTTACGGAGGAAATATTTTATAAAGTAAGTGATCTGTTTTTAAACCTAATAGGTTATCGACCAGACTTTATATCTGTTATTACAGATGAAAATATTGATACTGCAATTGATAATGTGTATCTGGCAAAAAAAATGGGTGTAGATTGTAAGTTAAACTATGCTGTTGCCTCTGGCGAGTTATCAAGTTCACTATTAAAAGGTAAGTTGTACAAGATATATCTTGATATTATTGAATTAGGCCTGAGTAATTGGGAATACAACTCTCGTCAGATCCTGGCTTTAAAAAATGATCAGTTTACATCTTGTCCGCTAAACAGAAAATGTGACGAGAACATTAGATGCTTACAACCCGAGGGAGATTACTATAGCTGTGGTGCCTTTGGTGACGATAAAAACTACTCCATAAGCTTTGATGAAGAGATCTTTAACCATAAACACTTTACTCCTCTCGCGGAAGATTTTAACTTATCTTTTCTAAAAGAAGATTGTTTGACTTGCCCTTTTTTTAAAATTTGTAATGGATGTAAAAAGACAATCTATGATATTAAGAGAAATGATCAAGTAGAAAATCATTGCGATGAAATGCAAAAGAATAAAGTAAGGCTGTTGCCTTATGTTCAGTAACTCTAAAATTATTAACATTTCCATTAATCCTACCTATTTGTGCAATTTTCGTTGTAGGTTTTGCTATTTGTCTCTAGATCAGCTTAAAAGCAAAAAAACTATCGACTTAGAGAAATTACATTTCTGCCTAAGAGAAATCCAAGCTTATAAAAAAATAGGTCATGTTGATTTGTATGGTGGTGAGATATTGCTTTTGGATCAACACTATGCTCAACAGATGGTTGACATTATATACAAATACACCGACCAAAGAATTAATCTCATTACAAACTTATCAATGTGGAATGATTACTTTCTGTCAGGTGAATTTGAAATCTCTGTTAGTTTTGATTATTTTGCTCGAGAAAAGTTTGAACTCGTATATAAAAACATGTCCCTACTTGGTTTTGAATTTAGTGTACTTATCTTGGCATCTAAAGAAGTGGTTCACATGAGTGATAAGCAGCTAGATGAGTTTATTGGACTATTAAATTCATTATCATTTTTAAAGTCGGTGGAGATAAAGCCATTTTCAAGGAGTAGTTTTAATTATCATTCTTATGTGCCAGATGAAGAATTTGAAGAGTTTGTAAAACGCTGGATATTAAAGCGTGAACAATTTAAATTTGATTTTGTTAATGAAATAAAGCTTAAGGCTGTTTGTAGTAAAAGTTTAAGTGCTTGGTCAGATGATCACTTGTATATTAACCCAGATGGTCGCCTGGTTGTGTTAGATTTTAACGACAAAAATGATGAATTTTTTTTAGAGCTAGAAAATGTTGATAGTTATATTGCTTGGGGGGAAGCTGAAAAAGCAAGGACGTTTAAAAATGAAGCATGTTCTCAGTGTTCATTCTTGGGGCATTGCCTTAGCGAGCATTTAAGGCCAGTTCACAATAGTGAGGCAAGTTGTAATGGCTATAGAAACCTTATAAATTGGTATCAACATGAAAGACTATAAACTTTATCAATTAATTTACAACAAAACGATGATTCATGATGACTTAATAAATTCAAATGTAATTATAAAGCCATCCAAAAATGATATTGTTAATTATGCAATTAAGTATTTCAATGAAGATTTAAATGAATTGATTTATCCAGCCAAGTCATTTTCCGTAGCAATCATCTATTCCTATTTACTCCAAAAAGAATTGAGTGAAAAATTTTACGACTGTCTGAGTGATCCGGATTTGTTTTGCGGAAATGACATGTATTTTAGGACTTATTCAGAAGAAAGAGAAATCTATGATGAAATCATTGAGAGTATTCAATTGTGGAGTGATGGTTTTTCTTTAAATACTGAACTGTTTCAAGTAAAAAAAACTATGGACTATTTTCTATTGGAATTTGGGTTACTGGCACCAAGTTATCAATAACTTCTTTCTGAAGCTCGTAGTCACTTTCCTTAATGAAGAGCTGAACGTAGCTTTCGATAAAATCGTCGTCCACATTAATTTTGTAATGAGTTAAAATAAAACTAGGTGTGTTTTGCTCTGACCAGATTTTTCGCTTGAAGTTCCAGAGTGGCATTTGTAGTTCAGGCTGATCCGGTAAGACTTTCAAATCGGTGACTTGTTTCCATTTTTGGCCTGCATATATTTTAAAATGTTCTCGACAGAAACTTAGTCCCTCGTGTTCAACTATGCATTTTTCACAAAATACTTCTTCACAAATTAGGCACGCATTAACGGTTGGTTCGCTAGGATGATTTGGACAGGTGAGTTTTTCTTCAACTGGCAGAGAACCCTTTGAAGTATTCCGCGACACGGCTTCTACTGCTACCTCTTTAGATGCAGGAAGTTTTTTTAAGATAAAAATTGCGAGACCAACATTGAAAACAATAGTAAAAAGCGAAAGGCATATAACAAGTAAAGAGGTAGAGTCATTAAGTATATTCATATAATATGTACCGTTGTGATTGGTTTATATCCTAGTTTATGATCAAAGTATCTCCTAATCGAAACTCTTATTTTTTCACAAGATTCATCAGTGTCTTTGTAAGAAATCTTCTGTAGCTCATTCAAGAGAAAAGATTCAAATTTATCCTGTTCTTTGTGAAAGTATTCAGGAATTCCTAAATAGCTTGCGCGAAAAGAATGATACTGTTGATTGTTAAGCTTTAGAGTTAAAAAAACAGAGCCGTTGCATGCAAGCTTTCTTCTTTCACTAATTTTATTTTTTTCTAAGATAATACTGTTACCATGATAAATGAGAGGTTCTCTTTTTTCATGAGATACAATGCTAATGTTTAAGTTAGAATCGATTGAAACTTCATCGTTGTTTAAAATAAAATGCGCTTCAGCTTGAGGAAATTCATTTTTAATGAAGCGACAATGGGCACGCAAAAAATTTGTTTCACCATGAATAGGAAAAATATCAGTAGGCAAATACTCGTTGTATAGCTTTAATAGGTCGTTTTTCCCTGGATGTCCGGATACATGAATACAGCTTTGGTCAGCAGTATGAATGTTGCAATCAATTTCGGCGAGTTTATTTAAAAGTAGTGAAATTTTTTTCTCATTGCCCGGAATTGCCTTGGATGAAATGATAAAGTGATCAGATTTTCTTGGTTTAAAGGTGCTATCTTCTGACATCGCAACTCTTCTAAAAGTACCCAGAAAATCGCCTTGGCAACCAGAGAGAAGAATGAGTAAATTTTCTTCACTGTTATGGCAAGAGTCAGCGCTTTTAATAATGTGATCAAAGTTTGGAAGTAAGCCTTCTTCTGTGGCGGATTTTATATAGCCAATCATAGAACGACCGTGAGGAACAACTTTGTATTGATATTTTTCGGCCAAAATGAGAAAGCTGTGAATGCGATGAACGTTGGAAGAAAACAATGTTGCAAAAACACGTGATTCAGTTTTAGAGAGAATTGCATCTAGGGCCATAAAAACATCTTGCTCGCTTGGGGTGTTTTTATTTTTGCTTTCGATGTTTGTACTATCTGCAAAGAGGATTCTTTTTTGTAGAGATGCCGTTTTCAAGCGTAGTTTTAAAAAATCAAAAGGACGCTCATAGGGAGAGCGATCATCAATTTTAAAATCAGAAGCAAAAAAGGCTGAAAATGAGTGGCGGACAGAGTGAATGAGTAGTCCAAATGTATCGGGAATTGAATGATTAACGTGTATAGGTTCTAAGGTAAAGTCGCCAACTTCCAAAGAAAAAGAATCTTGATAAACGGAAATAGGGTGAGTCGTTTTTTGAAACTCTAGTTTTTTTCGCATGAGATTTGCTGAAAATCTCGGTGCAAATATTTCTATATCAGGGAATGCTTTAACTACTTGGTAAATGGCTCCAATATGATCTTCGTGACCGTGAGTTATCCAAAGAATGTCTGGCTTAAGGCTATGTCGACTTAATGCTTCGAGGTCTGGAATAAGAAAATCAATATCGAAAAAATTTTCGTAAGGAAAAAGTATACCGGCATCGATAAGAATTTTTTGATGACCAATTTCTACCATTGTCATGTTTGACCCAATTTGGCCGATTCCACCTAGGGGATAAAATTTTATTAGAGCGGATGTGTTTTTGCTCATCTCTTTTTGGTTCCTTTCAGTCTAGGTAGTTTTTGTTGAAAGAGTTCGTTAATTTTTGCGGCCAGCACCTGAGCCGCAACATCGGTTTCCTCGCCAACAATGATATCTGCAAATTGGCTTTGTGGCTCAAGATATTTTTGATACATCGGTCTCACAGTTGAATAATATTGTTCAACAACCGAATCTAGTGACCGGCCTCGTTCTTCAACGTCTCGATGAAGTCGTCTGATAAATCGTATGTCTGCATCGACATGAAGAAAAACTGTGATGTCAGAAATGTGGCGAATTTTTTCGTTGAATAAACTATAGAGACCTTCAAAAAGAATAATTTTGGTCGGAGAGATGACCTTAGTTGATTTAAGTCTTTTGTTTGTTTTAAAGTCATAGTTTGGACTTGGTATAGACTTTCCTTTCTTTAATAATTCTAGGTGTCTGGTAAGCAATTTCCAATCAAAGGCGTCTGGATGATCGTAGTTTAATTTTTCGTGATTAACTAATTTCTGCGGGAGTTTATTTAAATAATAAGAATCCATGTGAATTACCGAGACATTTTCTTTGGTGAGGGCTTGAACTTTGTCTGTAAAGGTTGTTTTCCCAGATCCCGATCCGCCACAAATACTAATGATAAACATAATTAAAAATTCTCCGCAAAGAACAGTTGCGATTGAATTGTAGATTGCTTATGAAAACCTACAACCAAGATAAATTATACCTTTTAGAATGCACATTTCAAGAGAAACCAATTGATCAAATGTTGGAGATTTTAAGGAGTAGTCCCTTCTTGATTTTTTGAGTTGTTTACTAGAAAAATTGAAAGATTTGAAGGCAGGGATTCGCTTGAAAGGAGAATCATAAAGGTATAAATTTAATGTAATTAAACGCACAACACATTCTTGCAAGGAAAATAAACATGCGTTCCGTCTATATATTTATGCTGATTGGTTTTTTTATTATAAGTCGCCTGGAGGCAAAAGGAAATGTGGTAGTTGCCTTGTCTTCTGCTCCCAACAACCTTAGTCCCTTTTTTGCTACAGATGCAAATTCACAAAACTTGAATAAGCTTATCCATGTGTCTCTACTTGATTTTAATCAGTCGATGCAGTTTGAGTGTCATGCATGTGAATCATATTCTGAAAGTGTTTTAGAAGGTAAACATGTTTTTAAGTTTAAACTTAAGCCAAACCTCACATTTTCAAATGGGGACAAGCTAGTTGCTCAAGATGTTTACCAGTCATTCCTATATTTCGTAAAAGATGAAAAAATAAACTCTACTTTCAAGGGAGCCTTCGAGTCTATTGAAAGCATCGAGGTGCTAAATGACTTAGAGTTTAAATTAGTTTTTAAAGGTTTTTCTTTGGAGAATTTTTCCAACTTAATTCTTTTTAAAATTGTAAAAATTAAAGAGAGCAATCACTCTGATCTAGATCCAATTAAAGTGCTTGGCGCTGGTGAATATGTGCTGACAAAAGTTGAGCCATTGGAGGTGATACTCACTCCAAGAACGCTCGGTAAGCCAAATTTGACTTTTAAAGTAGTCAAAGATGAGACAACACTTGCTTTGAAACTTATTAACAAAGAAGTGGACTTGTCAGTCGCGACAATGTCTCCGAGAAAGATAGATTGGCTTAAGAAGCAAGGTGAGATTAAAACTTGGGAAGAAAAAAGTGGCAATTTTATTTTTATGGGTCCTAATTTTCAAAATCAGTTTCTAGCAGAAGAAAAATTTAGAAAAGCACTTTCAATGCTTATACCCAGAGAGGATATTTTAAAATATAAACTTAAGTCAACTGCAACGCTTTCTAACGGGATGTTTTCAGCTGCATTTAAAGATGTTCATGAGGATAAATCCCTTCCTGACTCCTATAACCCAAGAGGCGCGGAGACCTTGTTGAAATCACTTGGGCTCAATAAAAAGTCCGATGGATATTTCTATAAAAACGATCAAAAAGTGTTGCTCCAATGGAAGGTCAATAATAATAAATCAAGCATTGAAATTGTCGAAGTTATTAAAAGCTATTTCGAAAAAGCTGGAATCGCTATTGAAATGTCAATTTTAGAATGGGGCACTTTTATGTCTCAATACAAGGCCGGAAAGTATGATCTAGTCTTAGGTCAGTGGATCGGATTTACGGGACCTGATATGTTGAGATTTGTATTTCATACTGAGAACATGCCCCCCAAAGGAGGCAATAGAATACGGATGAGCGATATTGAATTTGATCATTTAATAGATTTTGCAACTGTACAGACCAATGAAAAATTGAGAAAGGATGCATATCAAAAAGCGTATCAATATATTAATAGTAAAATGCCTTATATTAACTTATGGCACCCAAACACTATCTGGATCGGTTCGCGATGCCTTCAAAATATTGTGCTGAATCCATCTGGTAATTTTAAATCACTAGCTAACTTGGAGTTTAATTGTGGAAAGTAAAACATTTAAATCAATACTTATCTATTTTAACAATGAGACGATTCATTTATCAGAGACGATAAACTCTTATGCACTTCAAGATTTTGATTGTGATGGTATCGAAGAGTTTTCTCTGATGGAGTCGAGGGTTGATGAAATTTTAGGAGAGCGAGCATATTCAGGCGGGGATATTCCCGAGTTGTTACTGGATGAAGTTGAAGAAGCTACAAGGGGTCAAGAAGAGTTGACCTTTAAGTATTTTTTCTTTGAAGAGAACTTTGAGGAAAGAGCAAGTGAGTTTGTATTTTTTATAAAAGATAATTTTCCCGATCTTTCTCTAACAGTCGTTGATCAAGAGTATGAGGATTGGAATTCTTATTGGAGACAATTTTATGCTCCTATTGATGTCTCAGAAAATATTGAAGTTGTGCCAGAGTGGATGAAAGAGAACCGGCCAGCAAAAAGACCATTCCCTGTTTACATTTACCCAGGAATGGGATTTGGAACTGGAAATCATGAAACAACTTTTCTTTGTTTAAAGTTATATGACGAAGTGAGCGATAAATTTATTTCCGGAATGAATGCTTTTGATTTTGGTTGCGGTTCTGGAATTTTGGGAATAGCTGCGATTAAAAAGTCTCAAATGAATGTACGTTTTTGCGATATTGATCGAAAAGCCCTGGATAATTGTTTGCAAAACCTTGAACTTAATTTTCCTGATCAAGACTTATCAGGGACAGAGCTTATCTTAAGAGAGCGCCTCACTCTTGATAAGAAATTTAATTTAATTTTTGCAAATATATTAGCTCCAGTGCTTAAGAGTGAAAAAGAGACAATCTTAAGTAGTATGAAGGAAAATTCATATCTCATCGTTTCTGGTATTTTAAATGGTCAAGTTGATGAAGTACTCAATGAGTACCTTTCATTAAAGATGATCAAAGTATTATCCAAGGGTGATTGGAGTGCCATTTTATTTGGGAATCAGAAATAATGAGAGCACTTTATCTTTCAAATTTTGATGTGAATGCAAATGAAATTAAAATTGAAGGTGAACAACTACTTCATTTAAACGTTGTTCGAGCGAAACAAGGTGATCAAGTTTTATTGCTTGATGGTTGTGGTAGTAAGGTATTGTCGCACATTGTGGAAATCCACAAAAAATATATGATACTCAGAAAGTTTGAATCTCAAATAGTAGAGCCGGCAAAGTTGAATAAGAAGTTATATCTTTTTTTAGCACTTCCCAAAAAAGATGCTTTTGTTGATATTTTAAAAATTGCAACAGAATGTGGTGTCACAGATATTTTTCCATTGTCATCAGAATATTCTCAATTCGAATTTACTCCATCAGAACGATATGATCGGGTTTTAGAAAGTTCTTTAATTCAGTCCAATAATCTATTCATTCCAAAAATTCATTCACAAGCAAAGCTACATGACATTGGCGAACTCTATCGACAAATAAATGCAAGCTGCCCTTTAACTTTTATGTCTTCAACTAAAAGTCAGGATACAAAGTCAAAAAACAAAAATGCTCATTTAAAATTGAGTCATGACAACTCAAGAGAGCGCGCCTTGCTAATTGGCCCCGAGGGGGGGTTTTCAATTAGAGAAGAACAGTTTCTATCTGAGCTAGAGTTTGTTGAAAAGATCCACTTACCTACTCCGATTATGAGGTCAGCGACAGCGGCTGCAGTCGCAATTGGATATTTACTGGCGGAATGAATTATGAGAACCTATCAGTAAGAATGTGTGACTTTGCTAGGATAAGACGGAGGAAAGAATGACTTCACAAAATCAAGAATCGATAACGAAAGGTGAGCAAAAAAATATTATTGTAAACTTTGAAGATTTTGAATTGAGTGAAGAGAGTTTTAAACCAATGACTAAGGGTTTAGGTTTTCATCATGAGCTTAAAACAAAAGCAAAATTTAAAACAGGAGTAGCGCAGGGGGAAAACAGGAAAAGAGATAATAAGTCTAATCTTGGATTAAATAAAAATAGGAAAAATTTAAGCCATCCATTGCTTAATGATCTTTCGCAAACTAATCAAGTGAAAAATGACAACCGCTCCCCTTCTGGTTTGGAAGCTTTTTATGGTAATTCTCAACAGGTGAGCCATGCAAGTTTTTCACCAGAATCATTTAATGAAATTAAAGAGCAAGTTAAGAAATTAGAAATAGAAGAATCACAATTACCAAAATCAATAATTAAAAGTGCATCGAGTGGTTCACAATTTGTTGCATGGTTTATTGATCTTTTAATGGTAGCAAGTTTTGTTGCAGTAACCCTTTCCTTGTTCGTCTATTTGTCTGGCTTGTCCCCGGAAAAATTTTTCACAATGACTCCTCAAAATGATTTATATGTTTTCCCATTGGTATTGTTTTCAATTTATTATCTTCTCTATTTTACTATTCTTGATATTGGATCAACTCCAGGCAAAACGATTATGGGTATAAAGCTGATTAAAAATAACAATCAATCGGTAGAAATGAAACACAGCTTTATTAGGGCGTTGGTTTCGCTTCTTTCTTTTGTTGCACTATTTTTACCCATGCTAGTAGATTTTCAAGGACGACTATCTGATACAAAATTAGTGAGAGCTTCATGACAAAATTATCTGAAGATGTTTTATTGTTTTTATCAAAGAACAAAGACAAGAAATGCGTTTTTACAAATGGTTGTTTTGATATTTTGCACTTGGGACACGTAGAATATTTAAATGAAGCTAAAGCGGAAGGGGATTTTTTAATTATCGGACTCAATTCAGACTTAAGCGTAAAAAGACTTAAGGGAGATGATCGTCCAGTTAATAATCAAAATGATCGAAAATCAATGTTGCTTAATTTAAAAGCAGTAGATGCAGTTCAAATTTTTGAGGAGGACACTCCACTTGAAATTATAAAATTGATCAACCCCAATGTGCTAGTCAAGGGTGGCGATTGGAAAATTGAGCAAATTGTTGGCCATGAGCATGTGATTAATAGTGGTGGTGTCGTTAAAAGTTTGATGTTTAAAAATGGGTATTCAACGACTAGTTTAATTGAAAAAGTTCAAGGCAAGCACTAGTGGTTTTCTTAGCTTTTAAAGAAAAGTTTCACCTCTATAGTTTTGAAAAAAACTGCCCCGATCAATACACGTTTATTCCAAGTGTTGAATCGTTTATAGATAGCCTTGTGCTAAGCTTGTCACAAAATAGAAAGGTTTTTATTTCTAGATCAAATCAACAATTTTCAGATAAGTTGATAGATGAATGTTCAAAAAAGCATTTTGTTTTTTATGGTCATGAATTTATATTCTTGAATGTTTCACTCAAAAATAAACTCAAGACATTGCGAAATGTGCAATTTAAAATTTCAAATTTTAATGATTTCTACCTTCAATTAGAGACTCATCTTAGTTAGTTCTAATCAATAACAGACAAAATTATTCAAGTGAAAAAGCAATTTTTTCCTGTAGAAAACACTTTAGTAAGTTTTTTTTCCTCCGATAATTTATTTGCAACTGATGGGACGGTTGCAAAAAAACAAAGATGCAAACATGGTTGTTTGTTTCTTAAACGCTAAGGAGGTACAGGCATGAAACTTGGAGATTAGTATGGGATTAAGAATTGGTACAAACGTTCAGTCATTAAGAGCACAAAATGCACTTAATAAAGTTGAGAGTCAGAAATCAGATACATTAGCAAAGCTCTCTTCTGGTACAAGAATTAATAAAGCTGGTGATGATGCAGCGGGATTGGCAATCTCTGAAAAGTTAAAAGCTAATATCAGAGGTACACAACAAGCATCGAGAAACGCGGGTGATGGTATTTCAATGATTCAAACGGCAGAAGGTGGATTAAATGAAGTTTCAAATATCTTAATAAGATTAAGAGAGCTTTCGGTACAGTCTGCTTCTGACACTATCGGTGAAGAAGAAAGAAGATTTTCTGATCTAGAATTTAAACAACTTACACAAGAAGTAGAAAGAATTGCAACATCTACACAGTTTAACGGGAAAAATCTTTTAAGCGGTGAAGGTGATAAACTTGACTTCCAAATTGGAATTATGAATGATGAGAAAAATGACCGTCTTTCATTTGCTCCAAATGAAACAAGTGCAAGAACTTCTGACCTGGGCATTGATGGATTAAGTGTTGCTACTAAAGAGGGCGCACAGACAAATCTAGAACAAATTGATAAAGCGATTAATGGTGTTAACGCTAACCGCGCTTCACTCGGTGCTTTACAAAATAGATTGCAATCTACAATCTCAAACCTTGAAGTAAGAACAGAAAACCTTTCAGCCGCCAACTCTCGTATTCGCGATGCAGACATTGCATCAGAGTCAGCTGAAATGGCTAAAAATCAGATTTTATCAAGCTCTTCTATTTCTGTTTTGGCGCAAGCTAATCAGTCTAGTGCTGCAGCTTTAAAATTGATTGGATGATTTGTTCACTTAATTAAAAAAACTTAATGAGGGAGGCTTCGAATGAAGCCTCTTTTTTTTATTCTAAGCTTGGATCGACTTCTACACCACAAGCTTCACTCAGTTTGGCCCAAGCCATTTGGTATCGATAAATAGATTCGTAATAATCTTTGAAAATAAATGCTTTTGTTGTGTAAGCATCGACAATATCCTTGGCTGGTGTAAGACCAAGTGCCACTGATGCTCCAACTGTTGTCATCCATTTTTTCGCTGCTTTGTAAGCTTTGTTTAAGGCAATTGCTCTTTCCTCTGCTTCTTTAACTTCTAAGTACGCCTTTTGAACTAAGACACTTAAACCAGTTTCTGCAAATTCTTTCTTGGCCTTAAGTTCCAAAACCTCAAGCGATAGTTTATCTATTTTTGATTTCTTAACTCCAAAATCCAGATCGAGAGAGAGGCCTATTCCAAGGGCAAGATCATTTTTATTGTAGGGGTCGTAAGCAAAGGGGTTGTTTTGAGCTGTTCGTTGATTGGTATGAGCATAATCATATTTAACTAAAGCTCCAATAGTTGGATATTGAGATTTTTTTTCAGATGAATGCAAAGCTTCTTTCGCAAGAATGCCATATTTTACTTTTTGTAGATCTGGGTGATGTTGGTTAAATTTTGCTAGGTAGTAATCAAGTGGTTTAAGCTCTCTTTCATCTCTTTCAATCCATTGTCTTTCATTCAGAGATAGATTTTCTTTTACGGGAGTACCTGTAAAGAATTGGACACCCATGCGTGCAAGCTTAATGCTTTTTTCTATTTCAGCCTTTTTTTCTTGCACTTGAAATTTAAGCACTTCAATTCTTAGCATTTCTTCTTTTTTGGATTTTTTAGATTCAAGTGCAGTAAGTGCATCAGTTAAATCTTTTTCAGTTTCCGTGACAAAGTCGTATAGAGATAAAGCAAACTGTTCACCATAGTAAGCTTCTTTAAGCTTCACGATAATTTCATTTTCTTTTTTAATTTGATCTTGTTGATTAACTTGAACGTTGGCTTCGACAGCTCGGTAGAGATCGCCACTTCTATTCCATACAAAAAGTGGAATTTTAGCCTCAATCGACGAAACCAATATAGCTCCCCAGCTATTCGTGTTTGTATAGGAAAGTACGTTTCCACTTTTCCCATTGATCGGTCCAGCGCCCAGAGAGAGAGAAATTTTCGGAAGAAATTCCCCAGAAATTAAACTTTTATCTCCTGCGGCTATTTGAGTTTTGAACTTTTCTGCAAGAAGTTCAAGGTTCTGATTCTTTAGTTTTGTGATGGCATCCTTGAGGGATAAGTTGCTCGCTCTTTCTTCTGCGTTTAAAAGTTGAATTGATGAAAAAAGAATAAAAATTAGAGCATGTATGGGCATAGAGTTTAAACCTGCTGGCAATTATTTTTTCTTATTGAGTTCACTGACCCTTTTATCGAGCAAGGTTTTAAGTCCTGCCCAACCCTTGTCTTTAATTGTTTTTTGAACTTTCTCGTTGATCGATTGCACCCAAGACTCTTCATCGATGGCAACATCGACGACTTTCCATTCACCATTAATTTTTTTGAGCAGATAGTCTACATCTGTACTCTCACCTTTCTTGCTCACACTTGATGAAATTTTTGCATCACTTTCACTTATTTTTGATTTTTTATAAGTGATTTTCACTCCTTCTAGAAACTTGGGAGCAGAAGGGTAAACAGACTTTGTAATAATTTCTTTTAACGTTGCCTCGAACCACTTAAGTTCAGTGGAGCTGCGTTTAGAAAATTCAGCAGCTAAGATGGATTTACTCATTTCGCTAAAATCAATGTGAGACTCTACTTCACTTTTTGCCTTGAGGTTTTTGAAAAGATTTTCTTTGCCGGTTTTGGCAAAAATGTCCTTGATGAGTTCTTCAGGGTTTTGGCTTGCGATGACAGCTTGGCTTGAAAAAGTTGCGATAGTTAAAGTTAGCAACAAGAGAGAGAGTGAGTTCAAAAAATCTTTCATAAGCCTTCCAAATTAATATTCTAATTAATAGCTTATGTGGTATAGATTTTTCTACATTTAGTCAACAAATCTCTCTCTCAATTACAGCGACAAGTAAGGGTTGTTTATGAAAAAAATTTTGCATTTTAGCCTTAAATACATTTGGTTTTTACCTATGCTTGTATTTTTACTAGCTGTTGGCGGTGTGAAGTATGCAAGACAATTAAAGATCAATCTGGATCTAACAAGTCTCTTGCCAGAATCGAGTGAGTCAATTCAAGAAATGAATAATGTCGTTTCTAAAGTTGGAGGCGGAGGTTATATCATTGTTCTCATTGGTCCGATGACAAATCCTGAATCTAAACTTGAAATGATTCATCAAAGCGTGAGCAGAATTCAAGATGTTAAATACTCTTATTACGAACGAGAGGAGTACATGCTGCGCGACAAAGCGCTTTATATAATGCCTCGCAAAGATTTTAAGAAATTAACTGATTATGCAAGGATTCTCTTTTCGGAGGGACCTGTCGACACCACTGGCTTGGGCTTGGAAGATGAAAATGATCGCGAGGATCAAATAAAAGAAGCAAATGCATTTTTTAATAAAATTAAAAATCGAGTAGGCAGTGGTCAATACTTCACTTCAAAAGACAAAAAGCATGCCATGCTTTTAGTGCGACCAACATTTGATTCAACTGATCTCGGTCGCTCTAAAATTTTAGCGGATAATATTAAAGCTAAAATTAATCAATTGATCATCGATAAAAAGTCGGAAAAGTTTCCATTTAATTTAGCTGGTAGATATGTTGAAAAGGCTGAAGAAGTTAAGCAGTACGAAAAGGATATTTCGATGACAGCCATTTACTCCAATATAGCGATAGTTATTTTGCTAGCGTGGGGGATTGGAACTTTTCGAGGTGCGCTTGCTACAGGATTAACCGTTTTTGTGGCCATGGCGATAACAGGTGGATTGGCTTATATTTTTGTTGGTCAAATAAATATTTTGACTGGTTTTCTTTTGGCCATATTATCAGGAATAGGTTCAAAATTCGGGATCCACTATATTAGAAGATATTATCAAGAGAGAGATCGCGGCCTTGATAGAGAATCGGCAACTAGAAATACATATCTTTATTTAAGTCGGAAGGCTCTGTTCTCCTCTGCTCTGACTGCTTCTTGTTCTTTTTTTATTTTAACGTTTTCGACTTTTAGAGGTTTTTCCGAGCTGGGCATCATTGCAGGTGTTGGTATAATTACTATCTATGTCGTATTTGTAAGTATGTTTCCCCTGATTGCTAAATTTCTACCGGATCGTTCTCCGCTTTCAATGAGGCGACAATTTGTGTTAGGTAAGTATCCTTTTAGTCAGTCAATGTTAAAGTTTCTTCCAGTTTTTCTGCCACTAATTTTAGTAGGAGCATTTAAGGCATATTTTGAATATGACTTTGAAAAATTGAGAAGCTTTCCTCCAGAAATTCAAAGAATGAATACTCTGATTGATGATATTTTTGGTCGAGCAATTTCACCATCGGCTATTTCAGCTAGGGATTCAGAGCAAGTGATGGCGCTTTCCGAGTGGCTTAGAAGTGATGAAAATGCACACACGGTTGATCAATTGGTTTCGTTGTATGATTTAGTACCACCAGACATGGAGAAGCGTTCGGAAAGAATTAATAAAATTAAAAATTACGTTTACAAGATTGATCCAAAAGAGCTTGAAAAAAAATCGGGCATATCTCACGAATTAATTTACAAGTGGATGGAGACAAAGTCCTACGACCGCTCCATTATTCCTCCGGCAATTAATGATAATTTTGGGAAAGATGGAAATATAATTATTGTTTTTCCAAAAGAAAAGCAAAGCACATATGGTGCTATTCAAAAGTATGCAGAAACTCTCACGCAAGCCAAAAAAGAATTTCCAGGAATGGAAGTGGGAAGTGATACTTTAGTTTTTGCCGAAATCTTAAAGCACATTATTGAAGATGGAAAAATTGTATTGTTGATGTTTTTTATGGGTGCTTTTTTTATTTTTTGGTTAGACTTCAAGAATGTAAAAGATGCTCTCTTGCTAGAAGTGCAACTTATTTGCTGTGTCGTAGTTTTAGTTGCACTGATGGGTCTATTTAATGTTCCATTTACTATTTTAAATGTTGCCATGATACCAGAGGTTTTGGCAGCAGGAATTGATATGGGGGTGCATGTTCGACATCGGGAAAGAGAGGGTTATTCATCAATTGAAAGTGCAAGTTTGATTTCACACGCAGTTCAGCTTGGTGCTTTAACTTCTATTATGGGTTTTGGGTCATTGCTTTTTGCTAGTTCAAAAATGTTACAAGGAATCGCATGGATTTCAATATTTGGTCAGGTGGCATCTTACTTTATATGTATGCTAGTCTTCCCTTTAATTCGTGATTTTTTTGCTCCAAAGTTGAGTGTTACTAATAAAGTTTAAAACTAAATAATTGAATTTAAAGTATATAAGTAAAATTTTTCTAAATAGCTGAAAGAAACACTCAAGTATTTTCAAGTGTTGATCGATAGGTTGATTAGTTGAACAAAGTACTCAACTAACAACTTAAAACAATTAAAGGCGTGGGGCCTTTAAGATTAACAGGAGATTTTTCATGGGTTTAAGAATTGCAACCAACATCGCTTCACAGACGGTTCAAAAGAACTTAAAAGAAGTTTCTAGTGCAGGTAATGCTGAATTAGAAAGATTGTCATCTGGTAAGAGAATTACAAAAGCTGCAGACGATGCTGCGGGACTTGCCATCTCTACAAACTTAGAAGCTCAAACAAAAGGTCTAAGACAAGCAACAAGAAACGCGAACGATGGTATTTCATTAGTACAAACTGCTGAGGGTGGTTTGAATGAAACAACAAACATTCTTGTTCGTTTAAGAGAGCTAACAATTCAAGCTGCTTCCGACACAGTTGGAGAACAAGAGAGAGGATTCTTAAATAAAGAATACCAACAGCTTTCAAAAGAAGTTGATCGTATTTCCGATTCAACAACATTTAACGGGACAAATTTATTAAACGGTCAGGGAAAAGGTTCAATGGATTTTCAAGTAGGAGCCTTTGCTGGTGAACAAAATAAAATTACCTTTGATTCTTCAGAGTCAGATTCATCATCATCTTCTATCGGTATAGATGGAACAAGTATCGAAAGCAAAAGTGATGCGCTCGATGCGATAGCCAATGTTGACGGTGCAATTGAAAAAGTTTCAGGTATGAGAGCAAATCTTGGTTCTATTCAATCGAGATTACAATCAACAGTTAAAAACTTAGAAACACAAACCATTAACCAAGATAGTGCACGTTCAGTTATTCAGGACGTGGATGTTGCAGAAGCTTCTGCAAAACTGGCTTCAAACCAAGTTGTAAAAAATGCTGCGGTATCAACATTGTCACAAGCTAACTCAATTCCAAACTCAGCTTTAAGATTAATTTCTTAATTAACTCGTGCGAGTTAATTAGGGATTTACTTAAGCGAAAGTCTGACTGAATAGCTTAGAATTCGCCAAAAAATAACAATTAAGTAATCTCCAGGGGGGTGAGCTAATACTCCTCTTACTTAAACCCGACCTCCTCACTTCCCCATTAAACTGGTGAGGAGGTTTTTTTAACCTAAGTATTTATAATTCTTTAAAATTTGATTTTTTTTATCAACTTCAAAACTAAAAAGCTAAAGTATTTTCCCGAGTATTACGATCTAGTGTTTGACTGACAAAAGCAGTCAATAAACAAATAAAGAAAGTGGGGACTTTCTTTAACACAGGAGTTACTTATGGGTTTAAGAATTGCTACAAACATCGCTTCGCAAACTGTTCAGAAAAATTTAAAAGACGTTTCAAGTGCTGGGAACTCAGAGCTTGAAAGATTGTCATCAGGGAAGAGAATCACAAAAGCAGCCGACGATGCTGCGGGACTTGCGATTGCTACAAACTTAGAGGCCCAAACGAGAGGTTTGAGACAGGCAACTCGAAATGCTAACGATGGGGTGTCTTTAGTTCAAACTGCTGAAGGTGGATTGAATGAAACATCAAATATTTTAGTGCGCTTAAGAGAATTAACAATTCAAGCTTCTTCCGACACTGTAGGTGAACACGAAAGAGGTTTTCTAGATAAAGAATATCAACAATTAATGAAAGAAGTTGATCGTATTTCAGATTCGACAACGTTTAACGGAACAAATTTATTAAATGGTCAGGGTAAGGGTTCAATGGATTTTCAAGTTGGCGCTTTTGCTGGTGAACAAAATAAAATTACATTTGATTCTTCCGAAACGAATTCATCGTCTGACTCAATAGGAATTTCGGGGTCGGGAATTACTTCTAAAGAAGATGCTTTGGATTCAATTTCTAGGGTAGATTCTGCAATCGAAAAAGTATCAGGTCAAAGAGCTAACTTGGGTTCAATTCAATCAAGACTGGCTTCAACGGTTAAAAACTTAGAAGTCCAAACCATAAATCAAGATAGTGCAAGATCAGTAATTCAAGATGTAGATGTTGCGGAAGCTTCAGCGAAACTTGCCTCTAATCAGGTTGTAAAGAATGCAGCGGTTTCAACTCTTTCTCAAGCTAATGCGATACCTAACTCTGCACTAAGATTAATTTCTTAAGAGTTAAAATAAGTACACTGTGTAACAACCCTTTCTTCCCTTCATTAAAAATGGAGGGAAGTATATACCTTCAACGATTCACTTGAAAAGCTGAATCTAGGCATACAGGTCATTGGTAATTTTTAATTTTCAATACTTGAAAATTAAACTGTGTGGAGTATAAAGGAAAAAATATGTCGGACAAAAGATCGAGAGACATTGTAAAAAACTTAATCGAAGCTGTGCAGAATAACTATTCAGTATATGCTTGGAGCTCGATAGATGGGGTTGTTTCAAAGTACGAGTTAAAAACTAAGGCCGTAAGAAAATCGTTAGAGGAAGTTGATTTTGAGATTGTTCCTTCTGAGGATGTTTCAATTGAGAAGGTTATTCCAGCAGACAAGGTCGTAAAGTTTTATGTGCCAGATTCATCACTTTCTTTTGAGGCAAGATTGAAAAATATCTTGGGCACTCAGAGATTTCAAACGTATTTGCCTTTTGAGTTTAAATTTTACGAAAGAAGAAAGCATGAAAGAGTAAGTCCGAAAGAGTCTTGTACGATAATTTTTGAACATAAAAGACAAGTTTTTAAAAAAACAATTCTAGATCTTAGTCTTGGCGGAGTTGCAATATTAATTCCTAAAACTGAGAAGGCAATATTGGGAGAAAAACTTGACTCTGTTCATTGCTTAATCGAGCTTGGCACAAAAAGAATCAAGGCGAAAATTGATTTCTGTTCCTCTGCAATCATAGATAGGTTTCAAATGGAGCAATGTCCTTATGGAGGATATAAAATTTCATTTAGATTTTCTTCGATGGAAGAAAAAGATAAAGAAATTTTGAATAAGTTTATTGCCACTGAAGTGATTGTACAAAAAATATCTAAAAAAATCTAATTAGACACAATTAGAATGTAACTCTCGGCATGCAAGATACCGAGTATTTTAATTATACCTACAACGTTTCACTTGAAAATTAAACAGTGAAGTGTATATCTCTTGAAAAGTGAATCATGAAGGGTATAAAATCACCTGATGAAAATTGTAACTATTTCAGATGTCCACATTAAAGAATCAAATGATTTATCTGACAAGCTGTTGATGAAGTTTTTTCGACATCCAGATGTGCAGTCAGCTCAGGTCATCATTTTCTTGGGAGATATTTTTGATTTGATGATTGGCCCCATGTCTCAATATTTTACAAGGTTTCCCCATTTTTTTTCTGAGCTAGAAAATGCGATAGCAAGTGGGAAAACGATTTACTTTGTAGAGGGGAATCACGACTTTCATTTGAAATTACTTTTTAGACAATTTTTTAAAATTAAAAATCAACTTAATGCAGAAAAATTTAATTTGATGAATGAGGTCATATTAACTGATCAAGTCAAAATTTACTTTTCACATGGTGATGATGTTGAAATAGAAAACTTGCCATACAAGCTATTTAAAAGATTTGTCACTTCAGCACCAGTTACGTTTTTTGCAAATTATCTGATGCCACATTTCTTTATTAAAAATATTGGTGAGTCTTCGGCTCGCGCCTCTCGTAAGCGCAATAATAAAAGGTATTCATCTGTGAGTGATCTCGCCCCCATTAAAGAAAAGTTTAGAAAATCTTATGAAGTTTTTCATAAAAAAATGAAGGAAAGAGATTTAGGGATGGATCTTTATGTCGGCGGCCATAGTCACGTTAAAGATTATTATAAGTCTTCTGCAGGTTTTGCCTATATTAATAATGGGTATGCTCCCCATTCTCAATCATTTATTCTGATTGAAAATGGAGAAGCATCCTTTATTCAACTGGATTCATCGCCTTAATTATTTCTTGTTTGTTGGATTGGCCGTACTCCTTAATAATTGAAATTGTCCGAGGAGTATTTTCATTCAGCATGGTAGTGGTTTTTGAAACATTAATGATTTTATCAGCGTATGTCGCAATTTGTGGCAAATGGGTGATTGCCAAGACTTGTGAAAATTGAGCCACATCCTGAAGAGATTTGCCGATAGTTAAAGCTGTTTCACCACCAATTCCAGTGTCAATTTCATCAAATAGAAATACTGAAATTGTGTCATTGGACGAAAGTAACTGCCTTACGGCTAAAAGTATGCGTGATAGTTCACCACCAGAAGCTATTTCTTTTACTTTAAAATAGCCCTCTCCTGGATTTGTTTCCGCAATAAAATCTATTCGTGATAATCCCTTTGGCCCAAGCGAGTCAGTTCTGCAGATCACAAGTTTAATGGAAGCTCCAGTCATTTTTAATTCTCTTATTTTGTTTGTAAGAGCAATTGAGAGGGATTGAGCTTTATCAATCCTTATTTTGTGTAATTCTTCAGCAAATGCCATTGAGCGCGACTCTAGCTCTGCAAGTTTTTTTGTCGTTAAATTGATTTTTTCATCGATGTGGCCATAAGAGTTGAGCTCGCTTTTGAATTCATTATAAGCAGAGATCATTATGTCAGTTGAGCCACCAAATTTCCGTTTAACTTTTGAGTAAAGATCTAATCGGTCAATAATTTCTTCTATGTTCTCATCAATGGAAGTCTCCAGATTTTTCGAAACTTCGTATGATACATCTTCAAGAATTGACTTTGCATCGTATAGCTTTGTAAATATTTCTTCGGAAATAATGGTTGGATTTTTTTCTGCTTTTTGCAGACAATTTTTTATCAATCCTAAAATACTGATATCATCTTCGGAAATTGTTTGCGAAAGTGAGACGAGGGTCTGATTGCGTTTTTCTAGATTTTGAATGATCTCTTTTTTCTTGAGTAAGTTACTCTCGTCTTCGATAGTAGGATTAAGTCGCTCGATCTCTTCGATTTGAAAGCGAATATAATCTTCCCTTTGGGCTCGAAGCATTTTTTCTTGTAAAAGATCATGGAGATCTTTCTTGAGACTGTTGAGTTGTAGATACATTGACTGATAATCCTCAATGTCATTTTGAAGATGTGCATATGAATCTAGTAAAACCATCTGATAGTCTTCGCTAAGAAGCTTTTGGTTTTCAAATTGGCCTACGAGATCAACAAATCGTTTAGAGAATTGTCCGAGAGTTTGTACAGAACAAGATTGATAGTTTAAATATGACTTAGAGCTTTCATTTGTGAAGATAATTCGCTTGACGAGAATTTCATCGCCTTCAATTGGATGACCAAGTTCTAGAAAATATTGTTTGATTTCACGATCATTGCATGCAAAAGTTGCTTCGATGCTTGCAAAATCAGCATTTTTCCGAATGAGTTTTTTGTCAGCTCTGCCACCAAAAATAATTTCCAAGGCATCCAAAATAAGGCTTTTCCCGGATCCAGTTTCACCTACTATGGCATTAAACTTAGAATCAAATTGAATGCTTTGGTTCTCAAAAGTGGCAAAATTTTGAAGATTAAGTGACTTAAGAAAAAGCTTGTCTTGAGACTTTTTATCATTAGTTTTCATTTAATATCCCTTGCTCCGTGAGTAAATTTTTCTTTGAGTGTTTGAAAATATGTACGGTCGTGATTGATGATTAATTTTACTGATCGAGACTTGGATTTACTCACTCTAATAATGTCGTTTGAGTGGACAGAGAGTGCCTGTTGCCCGTCGAGAGTAATTTTTAAAATATCGTCCTTCTTAAGCGCCTTCACTTCTATTGCGGAGTTGTCTGAAATAACCATGGGGCGATGAGTGAGGCTGTGAGGGCAAATTGGAGTAAGGGTAAGAGCATTTACTTCTGGGTGAATTATTGGCCCACCAGCGGCTAAAGAATAAGCTGTAGAACCAATGGGAGAGCTCACGATCAAGCCGTCTCCTGAGAGATTGTAAATGTGTTCGAGGTTTTTATTTTGCTCGGTACAAACTTGCAAGGTAAGCATGCGTGATATTTGATAATTATTAACTACTAGGTCATTTAAAAAATAACTTTTAAAAAGAGATTTTTCTTTGCTGAAAACTTCTACTTGATAGAGAGGAAGTGTTCTAACTTCAAAATTTCCTTTTAACGTGTCTTCTAGTTCTTCATAAAATTCTGCCTTGGAAAACTCGGTAATGAATCCAAGGTTGCCCATGTTGACCCCAAAAATAGGCGGAGGATTCTTCTTTAAAGAACGTGCAATCCCAATGAGTGTGCCATCTCCACCCAAAGTGATAATGAGATCAACTTGTTCATTGATGTTGTCAATGTTGACGTATCGAAGTTGTTTTTGATGTGCTTTAGCAATTTTTTCTATTCGGTCTCTTTCCTTATCTAGAAAATAGATGTTCTTCTTTCTTCGCACAAGCCAACTAATTAAATTGGGAATAATATTTTCAAACTCAGATGTTATTTTTGGTTTTAAGACGATTGCCACTTCTTTAATTTGGGCCATTTTGATCCTCATTTAGGAAAATACTTAGAGCTTCTTCTATGTTTTGAAAAGGCTTGCTTAGGAGTTTGCAATTATAACTATTAGCTTTTTCCATGACTTGGTTCGAGCTATAAGCTGTAATGATGATAAACAATTTACTAATTTCTCTAGGTGAGTATCTTTTTTTGGACTCTTCAATAACGTCAAACCCCGAAATATCTTGCAACATTAAATCACAAATAATGCGATCAAAGTCTTGGTTTAATATTTGAGAAATAGCATCTTTTCCTCTGCTTTCGACGAAAACTGTTGCTCCCTTTTTTTCTAAAAGTTTTTTTAGTGATTTTTGAATAAGGGGCTCGTCCTCGATGAGTAGTATTTTAATCAAGCAAACTCCATTTTTACTTGAATAATTTTAGCGAGAAAGTTGCACCAGGAAAAGGGGAATTATTTTTAAATGTGATGTCAGCATGAATGTTTTGAGCAAGTTTTTTACAGATGGATAGACCCAGTCCTGTACCTGTACTTTTAGTGGTAAAAAAAGGATTGAAGATTTTATCTTCAATTTGCGACGGGATGCCTGGACCTGTATCCGAAATATTGATTTCATAGAAATTAGCATTTTCATTAAAGGAGATTTTAATGATTCCTTTCGAGTTAGAATGCGATCCTAAGCTTTTGATGGCTTGAGAAGCATTAATAATTAGATTAAAAATAATTTGAGAAAGATAAGTAGGGTTTGTTTTAATTTTAATTGTTTTAAGTCGATTTAAGTCTTCTGGCTCGATTATCTTAGGGATTTCTTTAGAATCGGATTTTGTTAAAGTAAGACTTTCTTCAACGATTTGATAGAGGTTTATTTCTCGAATAGCGTTTGATTCACTGTTATATAAGTTGGAAAAATTTTTAATGATGGTTTGGGATCTTTGAGAGTTGAATTTTATGTGTTCAATTAATTCGCTTGCCTCTTGATTCGTGCAGTCGCTAAGCAGTAATTCACTAGTTAGAGAGAGGCCAAAAAGTGGGTTTGAGAGCTCGTGTTGAAGAGTGTTAAGCAGTTCACCTAAAAGGGCAACTCGTTGGGCATGATAGAGCTCTGTGGTGACATTTTCCTTTGCTTCGTTTGCAATAAGGAGTTGGAGTTGAAGTTCTGGTATGTATATATTTTTAACGCGGCTATTAGTTATTGAGGATGGAGGAGTGTTAGAAAATATAACCCGATTATGATCTTTGATGGTAATGTTTTCTGGGAAAAGTTTTAAGGCTTTGATGATGAGTTCTTTGTTGTCGTTTATTTTCATTTTATCCAAAATGTCTGTAATAATGATAGCGACCTGAGTTGCTAGAAAATAAAACGATTCCCACTCGAGAGAGGTTGGAGCTAAAAATGAGTTTCTAGAGAGGATAACAAGGGCATTATGCTTTTTAAGTTCAATCTCTTTCGCCATAAAATTACCTACTAGGTCAAGGTCATTTTTGAAGCTGTCAGATTGAATAAAGTTTTTGAGCTTGCTCTTTTTTGTAGTTGAAAATAAGGCATTAAAGTTTTTTGCAGCAATTGTTTTATGAGAAAAATCACGACTTATGTTTGAGCTATAGTTTGTACCGAATGGTTTTCCCTTTTCATGCACAATTAAATGACATGTTTCAAATTTTTTGAAAGCATTGAGCCCTAATATATTGGTTGGGATTGATTCAATATCTTGCGAGTGGTGTATAATGTTTTTAATTTCCAAGATGAAACTTAGTTGATTGAAATGGTCGGGGGTCTTGTGTTTTTTAAGTGTAACTTGAAGCTTCTTGTCAAAAGCTTGATTGGAAAATTTAGAATCTTTAATATTGCTTAAAAAATAAGCATGTAAATCATCAACTTTAAGATTTAAATGCTTTTTAATTTCTTTAATTCTGGCAGAGCCTTGATCTTCCATTGTGTTAGGTTATCGACAAGTTCATATTCCAGCAAGTCACAAAGCATGAGCAGGTCATTTTTTTCTTTGGCAACGAGTAGTGCCTTCACGATGCCAAGAAGTTGAACTTCTAATGCAACAATTGAATCTGTTTTAAAGTTTAGTTCGGGAAAATTGGTTCGAAGTAAACTATAAACCTTTGTCATTAGTTGGATATAGAGATCCATAAAGTCAATTATTTCTAGTAACTCATTATGAAGGAGGTCGAGCTCATTCTGGTGATAATGAGCAAGAAGTTTTTTGATCATTCCATTTAAGTGATCAATATATTCGACTGATGAATCGAGAGATTCAAAAGCGATTTTAAGTTGATTGTTGTTGTTTAAATTTTTTTGGGTGGTAACCATTAAATGGACTCGCTATGTTTGGAGGTTTGTTTTTTTTGTTGAATTTTGTGTTCAGAAATAATCGTTTCAATAAGTTCATACACGATCTTGCAAATGTTTTCTGATTCTTCAAAGACGGTATATGAACTTTCAGTTAAAGTGACTATGTTGTCTCCAGATAAATTTGCTTTTCTTAGTGTTGAGAAGTCTATAATCGGCGCAAGCAATGGAGATGTTTTTAAAATAATTTTTTGCAAACTGTCTATTTCATCAATTTTTTTGGAAAAATCTTTTATTTGAGAGAGTCTAGGTTGACTAGAAGTTAATTCCTCTAAGATATATCTGGAGTATTTTTTCCCAAATCCTGAAAGTTCAAATAGGTATTGAAGGCTAGATAAAACACTAATTAATTCCGACTGTGTGTTATGATTAATCTTGGGCAAGTGTGCATTTTCGTCGAGATCAGAAAGAGTAAAGCTCCACACCAAGCGGTAGATACTTTTCAAGGTTTCTTTTGAATCAGAATATGAATCAAGAATATTTTGTGCCAATAGGCCCGACTGACAAACTACGTTTTTAAATAGATGAACTGAGCTAGTTTGAAATTCCGTGAGTGTATTTTGGGCCCAGTTTTTATCGATTGCTTTGTTTTTTAATAGCTCTTGAGCAATTTGAGAAACGACTTGATAGGATATATCATTATGACATTGAAAGTAATCACAGTTGTCTGATGGGAAGCATGGAAAACATTTTGTCTTCGGAGCGATGCTGTACGCATTTAGGTGATAAGGAATTGTTTCTGATGGTCGAACACTTCCCAGGGAGATAGTGAGAGTCGGTGTATGAGTAAAACTTGTTAGGTGCGATACCATTGAGTCATGGCCAATAAATAAAGCGGCAGATCCTAAAAGTTGAATCAGTTCAGGAATTGATGTTTTACCAACAAGGTTGTTAATTCTTGCCGTGTTTGATTTAAGAATGTTGTTTTGCAAGATTGACTCAGCTCGGACATGTTCAGACTTTGCACCAACAATTATAATTTGATGTTGAGGGTTGTCTTTTAGCAGTTTAAAAATTATTTCAACCCACTTCTCACCTTTCCAGGTTTTTCTTGAGGCAGAAGCGAAAGGATGAATAAGAATGGTCTTTTCTTTGTTGGTTTGAGATAGAATTGTTCTTTGCAGATCGGAGTCCGGAGAAAATTTAAGACCAATGATATTGCGAAAAAAATCGACGAGGTTGAACGAGTTCAAGGTTCCACGCAAGGTAGTAGAATATAATAGCTGAGACCATTTATCTTCAACGATAAGTTGATTTAATCGATTATAGTAAGGTCCAATTTTGTATTGAGACTTAACTACAGAGGCTAGGTAGTTAGATGATTTTGAGAATGATAAATTAATTAAAACATCTATTTTTTCACTTTGTAGTTGAGAAAGAAATTCATCAAGAACTTTAGGCTGGGTTAAAAGCATTTCATTGTCGAGAGCATAAACAGAATCAAACACTTTCGAGAGAATTTGTTCTAATGGTTTGTAGAATTGCTTTCTGCAGATAAGTACGATGCGATGTTCAGGGTGCTTACTTTTAAAACTTGCCACCGAGTGATATGTTTGGATGAGATCTCCAATTCTTGTAATTTGAATGACAGCAATGGTTTTACTTGGATTGTTGCTCATTTGCTTCCTCCTCGATGAGATTTAAGAATAGGAGCATCTGGAGTTCATGATCTAAAAGCTCAATCCCACGATTTAATTTGGCCTCAATGTCATTTACTGTTTTTAATTGTTCATTTGTTAATTTCATTGTTCACCTTAAGCGTTGCTCTCGCGTTGTTGAAATTCAGTCTTTCTTTTTTCATGAGATAGTTTTTCTATTTCTTGCAACGTTGATATGGCAAACTGAATTTGATCTTTTAGTTGATAGAGGATGAGCTCAAGTGACTTAGCACTTGCTTCAATTGTGTTAGTCTCCAGTGATTCAATTTTATATCTAAAATGAACGAGGGCCGATTGAAGTATGCTTTTGTTTTCGGAGTGAGTAATTAACTTGTCAACGGCAATAAAAAAATCTCGAGCATTGCGTTTGTTGTCTAAGCCTTGGAGTAAAATGCGAATAGTTCCGAGTAGGTCTTTAGAGATTTGAGTCAGTCTTTGTTTTTCAAATGAACATAATCCATCAAGCTGTGTCGGGTTAAAGGGAAGGTTTTCAATAGATAAAGTGCATTTTTGATTTTGAAAATGAGTGTTGAGAAACTCATGTGTAATAATTTTTCTAAACTCTGTTTCTTGATGGATGCTTCCACATGTATATTGATGATAAATGTTACCATTTTGATTTTTGACTGTATAAAGACTCACGCCTGTACTGAGGTTGGGCGCAATACGTTTAGACTTTGAGAAAAAATAAAGTAGCGTAGCATAAATATCTGCTGGCAGAATTGATGTTTTGGAGGTCTTGAAGTCGCGTTCATATAGATTGTCCGAAACGATTAGAGAGCCATCTAAGGTGGATGAATATTTCGTAAAATCTGACTCCCCAAGGGATATCTCTATCGATGGACAATCTACCAAGTCTGCAAGGTGTTTCATTGCGGTGTCGGGAGTAATTAATACATCAACATTCATTAAAATGTGAGATGCTTCTTCAAGACTGCAAACTAGTCGCAAGGTTTGACTGTGTTGGCATTTCTGTTCAATTTCACGAGTAAGTTCTATTTCGTGCTCATCGGGAGAACTTAGAATAATTAAAGCAAATTCATGTGAGCGTGAAATAAGTTCAGCGATGTGTATCAGGTTAGAGGACGATAGTTCTTTGCTCTGCTTCGCACTTTTTGCCTGAAGGGCAACAAGCTTTGTATTTGGATTTTTATTAATCAAGTTTGATTTAAAAAGTTCAAAGTTTGCAAGAGATTCACTAGTTAATTCAAAGTTGACTTTTATTTTATTTCCCGAGGTTGAAATTTTTCTTTGACACATTTGATGATAGAGGGTGCTTAGGTGAATGGGGGAAGTTGATTCGTGAGTAAGGTACTCATTAAGGTACATTGACCAGAAGTTGTTAAATTGTATTACACCACTAGAGTTAAAACATGTCCCATTTATTTTTTCAGAATTGTTTGCAAGAGCTGAGGTAATGTATGTGCCAACAAGATCATTTGAATAATTAATAATTTCATCCCATTGCTCATTAAGGATAGGTTCAAGAGTTTTATAAAATTTTTCTAATGCAAGAGCATCCGTAAAAAGTTTATTACTAAAAATTGAAAGCAATTCTTTTCGATCAATTTGATAATGATTACTGATGTTCGAAAGAAGAAATGCAGCGCTTTGGTTTTCCCTATAGGTCAATAAATAAATTTCAGCTTCTTTTGAAAGGGTGTTTATGAGGTGTGAAGACATGAATATATCACCAATACGACGCAAGTTAATGAGCAATATTTTTTTCATATACTAAACCTCGTGCTCTAGAGCTTTGTTCATTAGAACTGATTTTTGTGCCATGGAATGTAAAGCCAGTGTCATAAAGTCGAGCTGATTTAAATTTTTCTTACTGTTTAAACTTGTTGCAAGTTCTTTAATACTCATTTCCGCATTTTGAGAAAGTAAATAGCTTTTAACTTTGGGATGTGAAATGAGTTTGGTTGACTCACCAATGCTCGTTGGAGCTTTAAAGTTTAGCATGTTTTGAAAATAGTCCAAGCTAAAATTATAACTTGCAGGGTGAGCAAGGACAGCCGGCTTTTTAAGTAGAAAATTTAAAAAATCAAAATCACTATATAGTTCGTCAGTATTGTAACCAGCAAAAGTGATAGTGTTCTTCCTGTTGAGCAAGTCAAAGTGAAGACAGTCTTGATAGACTTGAGAGTGAGGCTCGACTATGAGTATTTTGTAGTTCTGTCCATATTTGCGGGCCAGTGACTGATTAAGCTCGTTAATGTGATATGCAAAGCCAAGACCCATGACGAGAAAGTTGTTTGTCTTGTTTATTTCTTTGGCAAAGTTTTCAATAAGTCCTTCTGCTTCTTTGAAAGGATTATATATAGAGTGTAAGTGTATACCATTCAGTACTGGGATTTTTTGTCCTGTGCGAGATTCTTTAACTTCATAAGAATGAATTTGTTGAATAGTCATGATTCCTTCCAGTACCTCATCCTGAGGTTCTTAAAAGATTGGTTGCCACTCTTCATGAGTGGCTTAATACTATTTCCTCATGTGCCCTAATTTTTGTCAACAAACTTTCATGAGTTATTTTTTAAGTTGACTTGAGTAGCCTTTATGAAATTCTTTGTTTTTAAAAATGGCTCCAATTTCTTTTCCGGTTTCTTCTTTTTGTTGATCAAGAAGTTCAAGTGTTGCATTGTCAATGTTGAGCATTTTGTCAGACCATTTAGCTAAGTCCGCAAACCAGAGTTTCAAAATAGTGAAATCGTCACTGTTTAATTCTACTGGATTGAGTGCCGTAATCATTCTTTCAATTTCTGCCTGAGTGTCGCTGATTAAATTAACTAATCTTTCGCGATTTTCTATTTCCAAGTTGATAGCTTCAATTTCATGGTTTTCTGCAAAGAAAAGAACTTTTGATGAAACATCAAGTGCAGCATCAAGTAAGCTTAAGTGTTTTTGTATAGCGAGTGTTACATTGTTCATGGAGGACCTACTTTTTAATTTCTGAATTGTTAGTATTGGTTTTTAAACTTTTGATAGCCTCATTCCAGCCTTCATAAAGTGTGTTTAGTACTTTAAGACATCCTTCTAATGGTTCGGGATCAACTTTTATATTTGCTTGAGTACTTGCAAACAAAATATAGTCATAGAGAGAGGAAAGTTCTTTCGCCACATCACCTCCAACCTCAAAGTCTAGTGAGTTGTTCAATTCAATTACAATATCTTGTAATTTTCCAATGTACTCACCTTTGGCTGCAATTTGTTTTGCCTGTGTGGCTTCAATTGCTTTTTTGCAATTTTTAATTGCTGCTTGATAAAGCATGAGTAAAATCTGTTCTTTGCTTGCAGTGCTTACTGCCGTTTTTTTATATGCTCCATAACCGTAACTCATGAGTTCCTCCCAATATTATTTAATATTTTATCCAAGTTCTTGTACTGGGTTTCCACCAGATGCTCCTAGCGCCGAAATGCCTGACCCTTGCGATCTTATTTTGGATATTGTTCCCTCAAGTCTGGCAAATTTATCTTTTAAGTTTTTTTCTTTTTCTTCAATTCTTTTTTGTTTTTCTAAAATTCGACGATTGGTATCTTCAATCCTTTCCGAGAGTGTTCTCTTGCGAGATTGCACTAAGCCATCTGGCATTCTTAGTGCCATGTTTGCAACTTCGCTCACATTATCTATGAATCCTTGAGTTTTTGTGCCGTCGTTGTCACCGTAGGTTCCAGTGAGTATTTGAGAAACTTGCAGGTAGTTTTCGTTAATTTGAGTTTGGAATTTCTTTTGGTCAAATTCCAGTAAGCCTTCTCGGTTAAAAGTTATTCCAATTTCAGCAACTCGACGAAAGCCAGAGTCAGTCTCTACGTCTTTGAAAACTGCACTGTGAATTCTCCCCTGCAGCGTTTGCAACATAATATCGCCACCCAGGGTTCGAGACGTGTCAGTTTTATCATCCATTGTATTTTGGTCTTTGATAAATTTTAAAACGCCATTGAGTTTTGAAACCAGGTCTCCAATTTTAGAAGCAACAGCTTCATTATCCTCAGATACCTTGATCGAAAATTCTTCACCTGGTTTTGCTTTTTTTAAATCAATTGACAATCCAGGAATGAGGTCAGTGACGCGATTTTCTGGGACCTCAATCTCGAAACCGTCCAGTTTTACTTTTGCGTCGTGAGCGTCTCTTTGAAATTCGAGCTCGAGATCATGCTCACCGTCGACAAAATAGAAATATGGGAAGTCGGCAAGTGCTTTATCTCCCGTATTGTTTAAGCTGATGACAAGTCTCCAAGGAGTGTCCGATCCTGATCCATCGTTAACCACATTAGCGGTCATGCCAAGACTGGAGTTGCGATTAATCATTTTGGCGATACCTGTGAGATTGGCATTCTCTGCATCGATATATATGTCTTTTGTTTCACCATCAGGAAGGCTGTAGCGGAGGAATCCAACACCTGTATATGATTTATCTTTATCTTCAAATCCACTTGTCATGGCCGATGATTTTTGAGCAAGCTGAACAACTTCAAATTGATAATTACCAGGAACTGCTTTGTTTTTATCTGCAGTAACGCCTACAATGTCATTGTTGGTGTCAATTTTTAATTCGCGCAGTGATCTTGCATTTCCGTTGAGTGCAATATTTCCTCTAACGTCTTCCACTAGTTTTGCAAGTTGATCGACGAGGCCTTTTTTTTCTTGAATTTTGCCTTTTTGTTTTTCCATGTTTTGAACAGGAACTTGTTCCGCAGCGATGATTTGCTTAACGATATCTTTCGGTAATCCTGTATTGATCGAACCAAATGAAATCCCCAAAAAATCCTCCTGACTTTTAGGCAATGATTCATCTTAGCACGCTGGTTTGGTGATGTGATCGAGGCATCTTTTTCCTGTGGGGAGTATGATTTTCATTTATTGAGGTATAGAATAAAAAAGGCTGGGATGGGACCAGCCTTTATAATCTTGGAGGGATCCATTGTATGGAAATGAATCTCTTACTTATTTAATCGGACACTATGAAAAATACTTTAGAGTTTAATTCAAGAATTTTTTGGGCAAAGACAAAGTTTTTTTCCTTCCGTTTTTTGAGCTATTTTTCGTTTTTATTAATCCCAATATGGGTGAGTAAAGCAGTCAACTTACATCCACTCATTCAAGCTGTGCTGCTTACCTTATATGCGTTTTTTGTTTGTAGCCAATGGTTTTTATTGGGCAAAGAGATTGATCATCGATTTAAGATTTATTTCCGAGTAAATTCATCAATTGATCGAGTGATCTATCGAATATTTCTTGGAATGTTCTTTTTTTTATTACTCTTTAATTTAATTAGCTTACTAAATTATAAATGGATTAATAATTCATTTTGGATTGTTTGGTCAATGCTCGGTTTGTTTTATTCTTGGCCAACTCGAGGCAAGATTATTCAAGAATCTGTTTCGAGCAACTTTGGTGAGTTTCGTTTTCTTGATAGTTTTGAGAAAACCCTGCTCGCATTGATTCTTGTTACCTTTGTTGTTACTTTTCCAGAACTCCCTCCACTGATGAATGTAGATGCCTTGAAGCTATACTTCGATCCAATGGAGAAAATGGGGACACCCATTTGGAATTTTTTGACTGTGAATTATTTTCCCTTTCGACCATACCCCGCCTTGTTTCGATTGTCTTGGTCGATTCATTTTTACTTTGTTCAACTGGGACTTTTTCTGTTTTTGTTTTATGCGCTCTTGAGGTATTTTGTTTCCAGAAGGCTCTCCTTGCTTGGTGTTTTTGCGCTTGTATCCTCTTGGTCGTTTAGTAAAATATTAGTGACCAATAATGACTTTGTTTTTTTAACAACCTTTTCTATTTTGTGGCTTTGGACAAATTTATGGACTGCTAAAAGTTCAACATATCGTTCGGGGCTTTTTTTAGGTCTAGTAGGATATTGGGCAACCTTAATTAATGTCAGCTTTTATCTAATGTTTCTATTTCAACTTTGTTTAATTTATTTCATTTTGTTAAAAGATAAGAATCGTTGGTATAAAGGCCAAGTTTTAAAGTATGCTTTATTTGGGATTGTTCTATCAACGGTGTATTTTTTAAACCATCTAGACAGTCTAGAGTGGATCGACTCTATGAGCTTAAAAGTTTTAGCTTATTTTAAGCAAGAGTATGCTCGAAAGGCATTTTTTTCAATGAGTTTCATTGGGGTGACAATGGTCATCATGAAATTTTTTGAAGATAAGTGGTCACATAAATATTTCAAAGACATATTTATTGAAAAGGAGCACTTAAAAAGCTTGTTAGTTTGCTTAGTGAGTGGACTCTTTTTTTCAATAATTGTTGACCCTACTTTTTTCATCGGGTTTTCGACACTTTGGGTTTTGGCTTTGTTGGGGTTATTGCCTCTTGAATTTATTTTCCAATCCTTGCATCGTTTAAGGTCGCGAAGAAATTTTATCTACCTACTCTATATTTTAATTTGCTTATTAGATTCTCATTTTGAAGGACGAGTGAAACTTTTTGTTAAAATATTTTTCAACTAATTTTTTTAAATTTTGATAAAATGAACAGGAAGTCTTCGGACGCTTAAGTCCGAGTCACATGGGAGTGACTATGTTTAAGAGTGGCTTGACTAAAGGGATTTATGAAAGCTTTCTTCGTTCTTATCAACTCGACCGTGCTTTAATTGACCTCACACCATTTATTTATGTAGATCTAGATTGTGGAGAAATTAAGTTACTTAGTAACTTAATGTCGACCAATCAAAACACCGGTGAAATTTTGGCCCTAGCAATTCATTCAGAAGGTGACTTGGAAGTTCTTTCGACTGAGAAATAAGTCCTTTCAATTGACAAGAAATGGCGAAAGGAAAACTATTTTTAAGGTTTAGGAATTCTGAAGACATTTTTTTGACCAATTGTGAATAACTTACTCTTGTAAAGTGCTGATCACTTAAAACTTCTTACATTTTAATAGTTGATAGGCCCGCTCGGTTTTAGTAAGTGTTTGATATTATTGGCAAAATTAAAGATGTAAGATTTTTAGATTTTGCTGTAAGATTTTAAATGCAATGTGGATAACTTTGAAGAAAATGTGGATAACTATTGAAAGGGTAAGTTTTTGTAGCGACTCTTACTATTTGTGACATAAAGCTTAACGGTGAAATCTATGGATAAATTTAAAAAATATATAACGGTTGAGGTCGGAGAAAAGTTAAAAGAGGTTGTACTTAATAATCATCGAGTAAACTTAAGTGTAGAAAGAAAACCTGATCGATCACTCGTGACGGAAATGGATTACTTTATTTCTCAAAAAATAAAAGATTATTGCCAGAGTGGTCTTGAGCCAATTTATAAAGTGGCTCATTTTTACAGCGAAGAGGACCATGGAGACTTGAATTATCCGGCCATAATTTTAGATCCAATAGATGGAACTTTTGAATTTGTTCACGGGATTCCGCAATGTAGTTTGTCGTTTTCCTACATGGAAACTCCAGATGTTGCAGGAGCCGAAAATCATGCCTGGGTATTTAATCCTTACACGGGCTTTTCAATTGATCATAAGCAAGTTCTCGCTGGTTTTGACTATGAACAAAAGCCTTTTTTATCAGGCTTTGTATCCAATACAGAATTTAAAAATGGTCTCTATAAAAATGAGATTTTGAGCCCTACTATCTCATTAGCTCCAGTAGGAAGCATTGCTTTTAAGTTGGCACTTTTAGCTTCCGGTGCTTGTGATTTTGTAGTCAGCAAGAAGCCAAAAAATATATGGGATATAGCAGCTGGCACCATTCTATGTCGCAAAAGTGGAATTTTTTTCTATCAAGATTTTAAAGAAGTGCGACTCTTAAATACTCAGAGCTACGATGGATTACTGCTCTGGGCCAGACCGAGCTTTCTCGAACGACTGAAAATTTTTCAAAAATAAAAAATTGTCCCTAGGTCCAAAAAATCATACAGAAATTTTATCTTTAATTTGATTGATTCAAAAAAGTAAAAATCAAAAAGGAGATTTTATGGAAAATGTGAATTTAGAACACTGGGCACAACTTCATGAGCCGATTTTAATTACAGGGCCAACCGGAACGGGGAAAAGTTGTCTGGCGAAAAGACTGTTTAGTCAATCTACAATCTATAAAGAAAAATTTCTGACACTTAATATTGCTACAATTAAAAATGAACTGATAGAGAGCGAGCTTTTTGGACATTTAAAGGGCTCTTTTACAGGTGCAATTTTAGACAAAGATGGATATTTAAAAGCAGTAGGAAGAGGTACATTGTTTATTGATGAAATAGGAGAGCTAGAATTGGCTCAGCAAAAAAAACTACTCTCGGTGCTTGAGGAAAAAAGCTTTTGGCCAGTGGGCGATACCAGAGAGTGTCGATTCAATGGGCGACTTATTTTTGCCACACATCGCGATCTCAAGAAAATGGTGCGGGAAGGATCTTTCAGAGAAGATCTTTATTATCGAATTTCTACTTTTGAATTGACCCAAAAACCTTTTATGTCCTATTCACTTGTTGAAAAAAGAAACTTCATTGAAATTGAAATGAGTAAAATTCTGGGATCTACTGAATTTTTCTTTGATAAAAGCTTGGTTCACTTTATACAAGATTTTAAGTTTTCAGGGAACTTTCGTCAGGCAAAAAACATAGCAAAATATTTAGCATTCGAACTTCAGCAAAGAAAAAAATCTGATTCAAAGATACTTGAGTTGAGCAATCTCCCCTCCGCGGCTAAGGTTGAATTTTATGATGCTCAAAAAAGCAACAGTTACCACCCTAGTGTTCAAAATGAACTTGCTCAATACTCTGAGGCAATGGATTTTTATGAAAAAAGCTTTATATTAGGGAAACTAAATGAAAATAGTGGATTGGTCATAGATACGGCCAAAAAAATAGGAATTTCAAAGTCGTCTCTCTTACAAAAAATAAAAAAGCACCAGATCAATAATCTTAAAATTAAAGCTCAATTTACTAGCTAAGAAATGATAGGAGTATAAACTTTTCTCAGTCTTAATTCATCGATCTCAATTCAGGGAATTAAGAATGAAGAATCATTGACTTTGCTGGTTGAAAAAGTGATATAGCTATATCGATTCAACTTTCAAGTGATTCGAGGCACACGGCCATTGGTAATTTCTAATTTTCAAGATTTGAAAATTTAATTGTAGGAGAATCAGTTTGCCATGAAAGCTAAATTAATGGTGACTCCCCTGTGGTGTTTTTTATTGCTTTCAATTTCGATGCAGCTATCGGCTTCAATCACTACGAGAACTGTCCATATTGATGGAAAAAAAATAAAACCCAAAGATAGACTGGCTTTACATCGTAAAATTTCACAAGAGCTAGAGTTTTCAAAATACTATGGCAATAGCTTGGAAAATCTCCAAGATTTTTTAAGTACTGATTTCCGAGGCCCGTCTGTAATAAAAGTGAGTAATTTGCAAACACTTAAGTTTAGATTGGGAACAAATTACGTAGAACAATTTATCGAAGCTCTCAGGGTAGCTTCTAAAGAAAATCAGAAAGTAATCATTTTGATTGAGCAGGGAACATGACATTTAAAGTTAAAGATCATTATTTTCATAAGGCGAAAAAGGAAAATTTTCTGGCGAGAAGTGTTTACAAGCTCGAAGAGATAGATGATCGATTTAAGGTTCTCAACAAAGGGAACAAAGTCATTGATCTTGGTTATCATCCCGGCTCATGGATTCAATACACTTCGGAAAAAATAGGACCTTCAGGAATTGTTGTTGGCTGTGATATTAAAGAAATAAATACGAAGCTTTCGCACTTAAGCAATGTCAGACTGTTTGAAAAAGATGTTTTAACCATACAGGATATGTCAGAACTAGGAGTAGCGGATCAATTTGATGTAGTACTTTCTGATATGGCCCCTAATACAACTGGTATCAGGTCAGTTGATCAAGACAGATCTCTTGAATTAGTTGAGATGGTATTTTCTCTATTGCCAAAATTTTTAAAACCTAGAGGGAATATGGTGGTAAAAGTTTTTGAAAGTCACCATGCTCAAGTCTTTTTAAAATCCCAAAAAAATACTTTTGAAGAACTCCACTATCTCCGACCTAAATCAGTTCGTTCAGTGAGCAAAGAATTTTTTGTCATTGGCAAGAATTTTAAGGCATAATATTTAGAAAGCTCATTGCTTTATAAACAACAAAATTTCGGGATGGAATTCTTCATGAGACTAAACAGAAGGTTTAAGCTGCAGTTGATTATATTGGCCCTCGTTTCTTTTTTAGGTGGAACGATTTTTAACATTTGTCAGGGAAAATTCAATCAAAACTTAAAAGCAGCTGAGCAAAAAAATATTTCAAATGACCCCTTACTTCTTTCAGTTAAAGAGACTTTAGAAAATTCAATTGACAAGGGAGATGAATGGCCCGCATCAGTTAATTTTCAAGGGAATACGCTTAATATTCAATATACTTTTAATGAAGATCTCACCCGATATGTTAAAAGCTTGCTTCGCCAATATCATACAGATTATACCACTGTGACTATTTTAGATAATGAAACAGGAAAAGTTTTAGCGGCAGTTGGCTACAAGGGGGCAGATAATAAGTTCGACAAGAAGCTAGTTTTAACTAGCACTCACCCATCTGCAAGTTTAATAAAAGTCATTACCTCGGCGGAACTTTTGGAAAAAACATCCGTGACCAAAGACACGGTATTTGACTTTAAGGGACGAAGCACAACTTTATTTAAGTATCAGCTAAACGATACTAAATCTCGTCGTGCAACTCCTCAAAGTTTTGAATTAGCTTTTGCAAAGTCGAACAATGTAATTTTTGGTAAAGCAGCGATAAAAAATACAACCAGTGACAGTTTAATGAGAATGGCAGAAGGATTTGGGTTTAATCAACCGATCTTAAAAGAATTGCCATCCCTAAGATCTGAAATAAGCAAAGCACTTGATGATTACAACTTTGCAGAAATTGCATCTGGCTACAATGATGAGACAGTTATCTCCCCTATTCATGCCGCAAGCATTTCATCAATTATTGCAAACGATGGTCAAATGATTAAACCGACTCTCATTGAAAAGGTAGTAAGCCAAAAATCTGGGGAAAATTTGTGGAATTATGAACTTGAAAAGAAAACAGTTATCTCTCCAGAGACCTCAAAAGCAATGAAGGTCATGATGGCAATGACCGTAGAAGATGGAACAGCTCGAAAACCATTTAAAAAAATGCGTTTAAGCTACAAAGATGCCTTAGATATTGGGGGGAAAACTGGCCACATTACTGGTGGAGTTCCCTATGGGAAAAGAGATTGGTTTTCAGCCTATGCTGTGCCAAAGGAAAAAGAAAAAGGAAAAGGAATTTCCATAGCAGTTATGAATGTTAATGTTAAAAAGTGGCATGTGAAGTCTTCTCAGTTGGCCCGCAACATAATTGAATATTATTATCGAACAATTAATCCAATTGTAAGCAATGTCCCCAACGATACAACTATTGAGGTTGACGAAAGAATCAATCGTCGTTTAAAGAAAAAATCAAAGTTCAAAAAAAGTAAAATCATAAACTCCAAAATTAAAAAACAAAAAAGAGCATAAGTTGTGCAAACTCTCATTAAGATTGGAAAAAAAATATCAGTTTATGGATTGGTTTATATTTTAGTATTGATTTTTAGATCGAGTTTTTACGAGCCTTACCGAATACCATCAGGTTCAATGATTCCCACTTTGCATATTGGCGATTTTATCATGGTCAATAAGTATTCCTATGGACTTAAAATTCCATTTTCTGATTCAAAAATTGGAAATATATTTGATGGAAATCCTATATATCCTTTCGGTTTATCAATGCCTGCCCGGGGTGATGTCATTGTGTTTAAATATCCAAGAGATCATTCGAGTGATTATATTAAAAGGGTCGTAGGTCTACCTGGTGATACTGTTGAAATTAAAAATAAAATGTTATTTATTAATGATAAAGAAGTGGAAGTTTTGAACGTTGAGCAAGGTGAAGAGGTTGATCGTGATAATTCTACTTTAAATTACAGATTAAAATACCTGCGAGAAAAATTTCCTAATAAAACTTATCTAATCCAACATGATGTTGATAATTTCTATAAAAATAATGTTCCAAAAATTAAAATTCCTCCAAATAAGTTTTTTGTGATGGGGGACAATCGCGATTATTCACAAGATTCTCGTACATGGGGATTAGTTTCTAGAGATGAAATCAAAGGTAAAGCCTTTCTTGTTTGGATGTCATTTAAAATTCCAATGGGAGAAGGCGAGGCAGAGTTTAACTGGAGACGTTTAGGCTTGAGTATTAAGTAAGAACGGTATGTAGAAAATTTAAGCTAGATGTAAATTTTAGTACATCCATCGTTTCCTTCGACATTATCCCACTTTAGGTCGCGGTAATTTTTCTTCAAATGCATTCTAAGCCAATTTTTAAGTATGCCATCTCCGTGACCATGTATGATGGTGACAAAAGGTATTTCACCAGTAATAACTTCATCAATGGCCTGAAAGCAAGCATTTTGGAATTGCTCCAGTCTCATACCTCGGCAATCTACTTCAATTTCTCCTTTGATTGTTCGATTAACATGTACTTGGACCTTTTGAGGTATTTTGTCTTGTTGTAAGTGTCTAAGTGAGTGAATGGGGGCCCAAAGAGTGAAGTTGGCGTGTTGAATTTTAACCTCTCTTTTATCGAGATTGACTTGAATGGCTTTGACATTTTTTTTCAGAGAGAGGGAGTAAAGTGTAGTTGGTGTTTTAAGTTGATCAAGTAAGACCATGGGGAGATTGCTGTATTGATCTTGCTCAATTTTTTGCTGAGAGAATAACTCGCCTTTCTTTTTAAGCGGTAAATCATTTTCTATAGAGAGAATTTTTTGACCCAAAATTTTCTTACTTGAGATTTTATCTTCTTTTACTTGAGATAAAAGTTCCTCTGCTTGCTTGAAAATAAGTTGGAGTTTTTTGTTAAACTGAAGCAGTTCTTTTTCTTTTTCAAGGAAAAGAATACCTTCCATCGATGATTTTTGATTTTTTAGTTCGAGGTTGAGTCTTTTGTTTTCGCTATGAATCTTATCCAATTCTCCCTTTTTATAAGATAAATCTTGGAGTAAGGCTTCATAAGTAATGTGCTTCTTATCCAACATGCTTTGAGCCTTTAGTCCGATGTCGTTGGCGTATTCAAATTTTTTAGAGAGTTCTTCAAAAATCTTAAAAGCAAGTGAACTACCAGGTTCGCCGGAAATAAACTTATAAGTTGGTTTGCTATGTTCAAAGTCAAATCCCATGTGACCAGATATATAGTCAGTGCGTCCATGCATAAATGTTTTGAGAACTTGATGATGGGTAGAGATAAGAATTTTAGATTGCGAGAGTCGATGAATTTCTTCAAGAAAACTTATCGCTAGTGCGGATGCTTCTTCAGATGAAGTTGAATTAAAAATCTCATCAATAACAATTAGATTATGTTCATTTAAACTTTTTAATAACTCTAAGTAGTATTTTGACTCCGAGGCAAATGAGCTAAGTCCCGCACTGAGGTTTTGATGATCGTGGGAGAAATAAAAGAGTGAGTGAATGGGATAAATGTGAGCTTTATCGCAGGGAAGAAACAAACCCATATGTAAAAATAAAATTAACAGCGAGGTAGATTTTAGTAAAACTGTTTTGCCACCAGTGTTGGGGCCAGATATGACAATTCCTTTTTGGTTTTTATGAATGTGAAGATCATTTTTAATAGAGTGAGGTATGAGAGGGTGAAAAATCCCTGTAATGTCAATTTCAAATTGATGACTCAAGGTTGGCTTAACGAGGTGGTGTTTAGTTGAATACTCTGCTTTTGTTTGCAGTTGATCTAAAAATACAAAATAGAGTAACAAGTCATGGAACTCTTGGGCATTTAGTTGTGCAGTTTTACTTAAGTCATGAGTCAGCTTTAGTATGATGGTTTCAATTTCATTTTTTAAATGTATGCGTTCATAAACTTTTTCTTTTAGTTCAAATGGCTCCACGTATAAAGTCATTCCAGATTGAGATCTGGCGATAATCTGTCCCAAGTTTCCCTGGTATGAATCAGATTTCAAGGCTAGTACGTAGCGATCATTAACGATGTCAAAAGTATCCATTTGAATATGGTTTTTAAACGGATCTTTTTTGGCGAGTAACTGAATGTTGGTTCTTAGTTGATCTTCCAAAAGCAGTAGGGAACGAAATTTCTTACTTAGGAGTGGATGCTTTTCGTATGAGACATTTCCACTTGAATCAACTAAGTCGCGCAGTGGTCGGAGAAAACTTTTTCTTAGCAGAAGAAGCTTTGCTTTCACTTGAGTCATTTCAGGTTGATGGGGTAAATCTTTAAAGAGTGAATGAAATTCAAGATAATTCTCCAATAAACGACCAAAAAAATTGAGATCTTGAACTTCGAACATCTTACCTTTTTTTAAGTCGTAGACTGCTTGAAACTTGTCAGCTGTCGAAGGGAGGCTCCGCAGGGCTTGGTTAATTGCAATGGAAAGATCGTCTTTGAATTCACAAAAAAAAGATATTTGATCATGAGACTTTTCAATATCTAAGTTTAAAAGAGGGGCGGGGGGAGCCTGAAAAAAATTCTTGGTATGTTCAAAGTGAGAAAAAGAGGTAAGATCTTTAATTATTAAAGACCAGTCCAAAAGCTCTAATGCTTCTGTATTATTATCTAATAAGTTGAGATGCATATGTGTGATGCCCTAAGTTTTCAATTAAATCATTTAATGAACTATAGCAAAATTTTTGATGGAAAGTCATTTTTCCCCATTCAAAAAGCTTATACAACTCCTCATTTTATAGTCCTGGGTTTTAGAATTCCTCAGAAGACACTTTTTTTATATATCGGAAGAGGTGATGAGTTTGTTGGATGTTTTTTGTCCGAGATTGCTCCACCTAGCTATTTGAGAGTACAAGATAAATTTTTAGACTATGTTAGAAAATATCTCGTAGGGGGAAAACTCAACAGCGTATCATTAAGAACAGTTGGTCCAATGACTCGAATATTTCTAATAGAATATCGAGGAATTAAAAAAGTTAAAAAGTGTTACCTTGGCTATATCGAAAGAAAATTATTTTTTGCTCATCAAGAAGATGAAGAGAGCTCTCGCCTAAAGTTAAGCACTAATTCACATAATGTTGAAGAAAGCCTTTTTCTTGAAGAGATCCAAGGGTATCAAATGAGCTTAAGCGGGATCATTTATAGTAAAACCATAGAGAAATACATAGAGATTGAAAAAGCAAAAGCAAGTGGTGAAAAAGTTATTAAAAAACGCGAAAAGTTTTTAATCAAAAAAAGAGCTAACATAGAAAATGACTTAAAGTTGACTAAAAACTGGCAATCTATTCAAGGTGTGGTTGTAGATATGGAGAGTGATCCTGGTCCGGTGTTTGAATATTTAAATTTTAAACATGAATTTAAAGGTGAGTGGGGATTATTTGAAAAAAAAGATCAGCTATTTAGGAAAATTAAAAAACTAAAAAGAGCAGAAAGCATTCTCATTCAAAGACTAGAAGAGGTTGAGTCGGAACTTTCAGGACTTCAATCCGGTCGATTGGATTTAACCAAAACCAAAGAAAAAACAGTACAAATCCTTTGGGGCAAACATGAAAGGAGTCAAAAGAAATCCAATGCCAGCAGCGCGGGTGAAGGCTGCTTTAAAAATGTGCGAATTGGGAAGTTTTCAGGGTATTTGGGAATTAATTCCGAGGGAAATGATCAAATTAGAAAAATTTCATCGGATGACTTTTGGTGGTTTCACCTCGAAGGTGAAACGGGAGCACATTTAATTATTAGGACGAGTGAGTCTGCGGTGACTCATCCCCAGTACCTCGAAAAGATTGCCTCCTTACTAAAGGATAAATCTTCAAAAGAGAGCTCGGAAATGTCTCTGATGTACACCCAGGTCAAAAACATAAAAGGTGTTAAGGGTTCTGTTGGAAAAGTGAGTGTTAAAAAAGCAAAATATTTTAAGTGTTTTTATCGGGATTGGAATGATTTGATTTCGATTGAATGAATATTAGCTTGAGATATAATAAAAAATAGAAGTTTATTCAATTAAAGCGTTTTTAAATTAGGTAGATTTAATGAGGAATTTTATGAAGCTGGCAATCGCGTTTGTTTTGTTGATGTTTAACACTAATTTATTTTCTCAGGAAATGTTAACTGACTTTGAGGCGCGGCTGTATAGACCACAAAAAAATGGATTAAAGGATCTTGTATTTGACATGAGAGTAGAGGGGATAAAAGAGATCTTAGATCAAACGACAGCTCTTGGTAAAAAGGTAGATGTGACCTTTACAGTTTACTGGAATTTTGCTGCAAATGCGATGAGAATTGAGGCCCAAGGACTACCGAGAGGTTATGATGAATTAGAACTTACTCTAAAATCATTAGTGAAAGATAAAATTGATTTTGTCTTGCCTGTCGATTTAAATAGTAAGTTTAATAATTGGAAATTTAAGTTCAATAAAAATGGGGAAGACTTTATTGGTTTAGTTGACGGAGAAGTATCCAATAACCCTTTTCAAATGTTTCAATTAATTTTTGATAAGTCGAGTAAGCTGAAATCTACTCTTAGTATGCAGAATAATTTAGTCACAAAGATAAACTATTTTTATGAAGCGAAAGAATTATCAGGAAATAAATTTTTACTTAATAAGCTTGAAAGCATTACGGGGTCGCCGGGCAATTCTAATAAGATGACATATGAAATAAGCTATAAAAAAATGAGTGGTTTTGTTTTTCCTGAGAAAATGAAGTTAAGAAATGAAACGGAATATTTAGCGGGCTTTAACAAGCAAAAGAAGCCGGTTGTTAAGAAAAGTGAAAAGATAACAACGATTCAATTCTCGAATTTTCACATAAATAGTGGTAAAGCTCAACGATTCTTTGAACAAGGGCGTTGAGGTAAAAAATGAAAGTATTAAAGCTAAAGGATGCTGGTGCTCAAAAGTTGGCACGGGGTGAGTGGGAATTATTCGAACGCGATTGTGTCGAATTTTCTAAAGGGCTTACGCCAGGTGAGTGGATAATTTTAGAAGATGAGAAATCTAAGTTGAAGCATTTAGCCTATGTTAATCCAGTTGCAAAAAATGGATTAGTGATAAAGCTTTTTGAATTGAATATAGAAAAAAAAATTCGCTCCAATCTAAACGTTCAAGACATTTGGAATACAATAGAAAGCAAGCTCAAGTTAGCTTGTGATAGAAGAGCTGTCTTTTTAAGTTATAAAAGCGGCTCTAGGCTTGTCTATGGAGCCAATGATGGATTAGTCGGGTTGATTGTAGATCAGTACGTTCAACACATATTAATTCAAATTAATACCGCAGGCCTCGATGCATTTCGCGAGCAAATAAAAAACTTTTTTAAAACAAGATTTCCTGAGCACCAGGTTTATATTTTAGATAATGATGTTTATCGTGCTAATGAAGGCCTACCGAATTATGAAGACCAATTGGCGCAATTTGATGAAATAAAAGTTGAAGAAAATGGACTAAAGTATTTAGTGAACAGAAAATCACTTCAGAAAATTGGTTACTACTATGACCATCGCGAGAATAGACTAAAATTGTCTCGCCTTATAACTTCAATGGATCTGCCGTATCAAAGTGGATTGGACTTGTTTTCTTATGTGGGTTCTTGGGGGATGCATTTACTTAAGTCTGGAATTAAGCACGTTACCTTTGTAGATCAAGGAGATTTTGAAAAAATAATTACCCAAAATTTATCACTAAATGAGTTTGAACTTTCGTGTGGGCAGTTTGTACGGTCGGACGTATTTAAATGGCTCAATGATGCTATAAAAAATAATTTAGAGTTTGACGTTGTGGTAAGTGATCCCCCTGCCTTTGCCAAGTCAGATAAAAACGTGGATGCTGCACTCTCTGGCTATGAAAAGCTTCATACCTTAGCCCTACAGCTGACAAAAAATAACGGATTGTTTGTGGCTGCATCGTGTACGCACTATGTAGATGTTTTAAGTTTGGATAAAACTGTTCAGCGCTCTTTGAGAAAGTTGAGTGTCGGTGGACAACTTTTAGATATGGGAATACAGGGTTTTGATCATCCCGTGAGTAGCTTGCAGGACAAAGGTTTATATATAAAATACTTAGTATATAAAATAACAAAATAAGGAAGTTTTTTATGTCGAGCGAATTGAGATCCAAAATTTTAATAGCAACTGGAGAAGCAAAGAAAATAATTTATGGACAAGATAATTTATTAGATTCAATTGTAACTGCTCTCGTTTGTGAGGGGCATCTTTTAATTGAAGGAATGCCGGGATTAGGTAAGACCCTATCAGTTTCGACAATGGCAAAGTTATGTGATCTCTCCTTTAAGAGAATTCAATTTACTCCAGATCTCTTACCAACTGATTTAATAGGAACGATGGTGTACTCACCAAGATCAGAAGAGTTTTCAACTAAGTTTGGGCCAATATTTACTCAGTTGCTCTTGGCCGATGAAATCAATCGAGCACCTGCTAAAGTTCAAGCAGCTCTTTTGGAAGCAATGGCGGAAAAGCAAGTTACCATTGGAGAAAACTCACATCGATTGTCTTCTCCATTTGTCGTACTTGCAACTCAAAATCCAATTGAACAAGAAGGAACATACCAACTTCCCGAAGCCCAACTTGATCGATTTATGATGAAGGTTCAAGTGGATTATCCAAGCTTTGAGGCCGAAAAAAGTATCTTGGGAATAAGTAATCACTACACTGCAAAGTGTGATCCAGTACTATCGACTGATGACTTATTAGTTTTAAAAGAAGTCGTCGAGGCAGTCTATGTAGATGAAAAGATAAAAGACTTTATTGTGAGAATCGTACATGCAACTAGACCGGGGTCAAGTTTCTTCAAGAAAGAAAATCAGGGAATTATTGTCGCGGGAGCTTCCCCGCGTGCTGTGATTTGGCTATACAAAGTCGCAAAGTTTAATGCTTTTATGGATGGAAAGGATTTCGTATCCCCTGAGCACGTTTTAAAAGTAGTTCCTTCAATCTTGGGTCATCGGATAACATTATCATATGAAGCATTAATAGATCAGTATAAAGCAGGGGACGTGGCTTTAAACTTAGCAAAGTCACAATTAATTTAATGAACATTAAAGAAGTTCGGAAAACTGTCGGCAAACTCAAGGCGCGTTTGTTTAAAAAAGCGAACTCCCATACTATTGGTATGCTTAAAACGCAATTTAAAGGAACCGGTCTGCAGTTTAAAGAACATCAAGTTTATAATTTTGGCGACGATGTGAGATTTATTGATTGGAAGCTTTTGGCCAAGACAAACAATCCATATGTTAAAACTTTCAATGAAGAACGCAATGTCGAAATTGTGGTTGTCATTGATTTGTCTCCCAGTATGCTTATGGGGCATCAAGGAAAAAGTAAGCTAGAAGTTGCGATCGAACTAGCCTGCTTACTATATTTAACAGCTCATGAGTCGCACGATTATGTCCATATTATTTTAATGGGTAAAGATCTGGTACATATCCCCAAAAAGTCGGGAGAAGAGGGCATAAGTTTGCTTATCTCACAATTAGAAAAACTAAATGTTTTAAATCAATTTGGAAAAATAAATTATACTTATTTTGAAAATATTAAAAATGACAAAGATAAAAACTACAAAGCCTTGCTTAAGCACTTGCACTACAAAAGAGAGGTTGTCATTTTTTCTGACTTTATGGATTTAGTAGATTTAGAATCTTTGAAAAAGATGAGCTTAAGAAGTCATGTCAATTGCGTTCAACTTATCGCTCCATTTGATGAAGCTGATGCTCAGCCATTTAGCTTTCTATCGAGAAGTGAACTGGGCTCTTTTTTTGGACAATATCAATTTGAATCACAAAGCTTAGTTGAAAAAAGTCTTGGCAAGAAAATTAAGAAAATTAGAATCAAAGAAAAGTACTTGGATCAATTTATAAAAAATATGGTTTAAAAAATGAATTTGAAAATTAGACTCATGCTTATCCTTGCAGTTACTTTGATGGGCCAGTCTCTTTGGGCGGAGTTGCCGTTAGTAGAGTTTCAATTTGGGAGCCAACAGAACCCACTTAATAAAGAACAAACTTACGCTACCGGTGATTTTGGAGTGGGAGTGTTGCGAATTTACCCCAACAAAAATGAATTAGAAAAATTCTCTCATATAGGTCAAGAATTTAACTCCAATGAATCGATCTTAAAACAATACAAGGAATCGATCGAAAAGCTTGCCTCGGAGAAGTATCTATTCAATGTGATAAAACTAGTTGAGATTGAAAAATTCTCCGTCTCGCCAAATAACGTTGATGTCTTAGAGTATCAAGTTTCATTTATTTTTATGGAGCCAATAGAAAAAGCAAATTGGTCGATTAGTTTTGATGGTGTGTTGATACCTGTTAAGTACCTAAATAATAGCTCGGTAAGAGTTGTGGCGACCAAGTTTCAAGATGGAGATTATTATATTTTAAATCAAAAAATTAAAAAATTTCCGATTCAGCTGATAGCTTTTGGGCTTTTGACCTTCGGTCTTTTGTCAATGGCTGGATGGATTTGGAAAAAGAGAAAGAATACGATTCCTTCGCGAGAAATAGATTGGATAGAAAATTTGCAGGAAGCAAGAGATAGGAAAAACTTTGAAGAGTTATATCGGAAAAAATTAGAATGGGCCCATTTGATTTCAGATGAAAAAAAAATGGAGCAGTTCTTAGGCTTTATTAATGCGATTCAATTTCAAAGGACATGGTCGGAGTTTGAATTAAGCGAATTAAGAAAGTGGGCAAATGAACTCTCTAGCCTGGCGAAGGTAGATAAAAAATGAATGGAGTAACTTTTTCTCAATTGAGCCTTGGGGGATTGGCCATAATCGCAATGTTTTTTTGGATTGCCGATTTTTTCGCTGTGTTTAAAAAATCAATTCTTTTTGTACCTAAAGCTTATCATCGAAAAAAAATTAACATTGCACGCACATTATTGTTTATTGTTGGAATAATTGCTTGGTTGTTTATAATCTTTGCATCTTTTGGTCCCCGCAAGCCTTTGGGTAGCGGTAAAACGACTATTGAAGTTAATGATATTTTTGTTGTTCTCGATCTATCAAGGTCTATGCTTGCAGATGATTTGAAACCAAATCGAGTAGAAGGAGCCAAAAAGCAAATTAAGGAATTCGTTCAGCTCCATCCTACAGATAGAATTGGAATTGTAACTTTCGCTGAAAAAGCCTTTACTCTGCTTCCCCTTTCAACTGATTTAAATCTGATTGCCAAACTTGTCGGGCAAATTCAAATTGGTGGATTAGGCGATGGAACGAATATTGGAGATGCAATAGCGCTTGCAGTTGGGCGCTTGATGTATTCACAAGCTAAAAATAAAATTATTATTCTACTTACAGACGGTGTGAGCAATGTAGGAACTATGACACCAATACAAGCAGCGGAAATGGCCGTTGAAAATAAAATTAAAATTTATTCCATTGGAATAGGCTCTGACAAGGATGCGAGAATACCAATCGGTCAATCTTTTATGGGGGGAGTTCAATATCAAACTATACCAGGTGGAAGCGTTGATGAGAAAACACTTAATGAGATTTCTCGACTCACAAATGCTAAGTTTTATATGGCCGGTAATAATTCGAACTTAAAAAAAATATTGTCAGAAATTAATCAATTAGAAAAAACAAAAATAGAAAAAAGCGCTCAAGTTATATATGAAGAACTATTCTATAAATATTTATTGATTGGATTAATGCTACTCATGGTTTGTGAGCTTGCAAGAAAAATATGGCTAAAGGAAGGCGCATGAGTTTTATTAAGTTAGAAAGCTTATACTTCATCATACCAGTTCTTTTAGTCTTCGTTTTATTACATCAAAGAGTAGAGAAAAAATTTTTTCATTGGGTTTATCAAACGTGGAGTTTTCAAAAGAATAGTGTTTATTTTTTTGCAAGATTTTTTTATTACTCAGCTTTTGTTTTATTTTCAATAGCGCTCCTTGACTTAAGAGGTCCTGAGAAAACTTTAAAGGGATCGATTCCAGATCAGAAAACAATTATTTTAATCGATACTTCACTATCTATGCTAAGTGAAGATGTAAGGCCGAATCGATTTTTAAAAGCGATCCAAGTGGCGAGACACTTTGTAAAGCAAACAGCGGGCCATCAAGTCTCAATCGTTCTTTTTTCAGATACTCAAAAACGTCTACTCCCATTTACTGATGATTTGGATTTGATTGATTCGAGGTTGGCTGCTTTGGAAACAAATAATAGTCTTGGTGGGGGCACAAATATTTCTCAAGCAATTAACGAGTGTGTGGGCTACTTTTTAGCTGAAAGTGGAGATGTATCAGAACTGACTGGCAATATTTTACTTATGACAGATGCCGAAGAAGGTGAGAGTAAGGAAAAAATAAAAATTCCGAGAGGCGTAAATCTAGCTATTCTTGGTCTTGGTACTATATCTGGAAGCAATATTCCACTGCGATATGACGATGGTTCTTTTAAGGGATACAAAACCAGTGGTTATAATCAAGTGACGACCCGCTTGGATGAAGCATATATAAAATCTATAGGGAAAGATGTTGATAGTTTTAAATACTGGATAGTAAACTCTTATAACTTACCTTCTCTGGAAATTAACAATTTTTTTAAAACACAATTTAAAAAATCGTTAAACACTGGAAACGTGAAAGCGAGGGAGGCTGAGTTTTACATCTTTCTTATCCCGGCTTTTATTCTATATATTCTTTCAGTTTTAATTGGCAGGCTTAACTTTCTCAAAGTTAGTCTAATATTAATTTCCATATTATTACTTCAAGAAAACCTGGTAGCTCAAGATGATCCAGTTGTTAAAGTCGATCAAAAGTTGAAAGAGCAAGAGAGTCAACGTGAGATTTTAGAACTTATGGATAAAGTTAAAAGCGGAAAAGCGAATGATCGAGAAACACTTAAGTTGGGTGAGCTACTTATGAAGAATAAGAAGTTTAGTGAAGCGCTTAAGGTTTATTCTGATTACGAGAAGAAAATTGTAACAACTGAGGAAAAGTTTAACTTTGCTACTAGCCTATTGGCTAGCGGGCAACACAAGAGAGCTGCAAGTTTTTTAAATAGTTTTTACTCCCAGGAAGTTGATCCCACAATAAAGGATCGCATGCGACAAAATGTTTTAAAATCTGTTAAAAAAGCAGAACAAGATGAGAAGCAGAAGAAAAACCAGCAAGATAAAGAAAAAAACAAGGATCAAGATAAGGATCAAAACAAAGATCAAAACAAACAAGATCAAGAAAACAAAGACCAGAACGATAATGGGCAAGGAAAAAATCAACAAAAAAAAGATCAAGAAAAAAATGATCAACAAAAAAATGATCAACAAAAAAATGATCAGCAAAAAAATGATCAACAAAAAAAAGATCAAGAAAAAAATGATGAAGAAAAAATGAAAAATGAAAAAAAACCACAGGTAGAAAACAAAAACGAAACAGATAAAATGAATAGAGAATTTCAAGATCTAGATGAGAAAGAGAAGTCTCGTAAGCAGAAAGAGAAAATGGTTAAACTGCCATCTTTGGTGAAGCAATTAATGAGTGATGATCGACAATTGCAAAAAAAAATGATGGATACTTCAACAAAAAAAATGAACTTAGAGAATAAAAAGGATTGGTGAGATGAAGATCATATATTTGAGTCTTTTTATTTGGAGCATTTTATTAAGTGCAAACGAGCTTGAACTAGAGTTAAATCCTCCTTATCCAGTCGTAAATGTTAATTTTTATTTAACATTTAAGCTTACTACAAATAGTGACAAGACTCCTAAGATATCCTTTACACCTTACAACGTACAAGTATTAGGAAAAGGTACACAAGGCGTTTCGATTTCAACCACAGTGATTAATGGAAAGATAACGACTAGGAAAGAGCAAAGTATAGTGTATGAGTTACTAGGAGAGAAAACCGGCCCAGCTGGAGTGAGAAATATAAAAGTTGAAATTGATGGAAAAGAATTAAGCCATGCAGATTTAAATTTTAATATTCTAAGCGAACCCAAGCGCAGTCCTCCGGTTTTTATGGAAGCTGATGTGAGCAAACGGAAGGCTTTTGTGGGCGAAGCTATCGATGTAAAATATTATATCTATTTCAAAACTCAGATTGCCGCGAATGATATTAAGGAATTTCCCAAGTTAAATAAGTTTATTAAGCGATTTCAGAAAGTAAACTCACCAGCGGAAAATGTTCAAAAAAATGGTGAGGTTTATCGAAGAATTCTTGCGTACAGTGCACGAGTTTACCCTGAAAAGCCAGGTCAAGCATCTATAGATCCTATGACAATATCTATTCAAATGGTGGAGGAAGATTACTCTGGAAATTCATTTGGATTTCCTAGTCAGAGAGTTAAAACCAAAGATTTCTCAAGTCCGAGAGTGGAGATATCTGTCCAAGCTTTACCAACTGAAAATGTACCAAAAAGTTTTACTGGATTAGTGGGAGAGCATGAATTTAAAATTGTTCAAAATAATAATAAGTATGTTGTTAATGAGCCAGTTGAGTTAAGGCTTGAAGTTCAAGGTCCTGGAGCATTAGAGAAAATGGAAGCGCCAAGTTTATATGATCATCAAGAACTCGAAAGCTTTGACGTTAAATCTTCCGAGGTGACAGATGTTAGTTCTGATTCGACTAAAAAGTCGTTTGAATACACTTATCTCCCTAGAGCTAAATTAAATTTAGAAGAGAAGCTAATTGCACTTGCATATTTTGACCCAAACAAAATGAGTTACGTAGAAAAGAAGATTAAGCTAAGTTCATTAGTAGTTGACGGTGCTTCTGATGCCACCACTAACAAAGATAGTGTGGATAGTAAGGCAATCTCTACTAAAGAAGATAATTCCTCTTTAGTATCGAATACGATTAATTTAAATGATAAGTGGAAAAATTTATGGTTTAAATTATTTCCTTCATCTAAAAGCGTTGAGCCCACGCTCATTGCTCCAGTCTTTGATAAATCCAGTGCAGTTAAAATGAATTATGTTTGGAATTTGTATAATGCTGCGCTTTTATTTGTGATATTTGCATTATTGTACTCACTGTTTAAATCAAGAGGAGAGTCATTTTCCTCATCGCATGATGAGGCTCGTGCTCTATTGAAGAGCATGTCAAAAAATGGTCTCAATTATAAAGACTTGTATCAATTCGTACTCCTATTTAATCGAGGTGAAGAGAGTGTTTATCTCTCTATTCAAAAACTTAATGTCTCAATAGAGTGTAAGAATTATTTAAAAAAATCTTTGGAGTATTGCTCTCAAAAGAGTTATGGTAAAAACGAACTGAGTGATGAATATAAATATGAAAAAAAATATTTTAATGAAGTAATGAAGCATTTATGAAGTTAATTCAAAATATAAATAATTTCTTAGAAAGTTGCGAGCAAGAAATTTACCTTACAGTAGGAAACTTTGATGGTGTGCATTTAGGACACCGTGATTTCTTGTCTAAAATTAAACAAGAAGCAGATGCCACTCACTCTTTATTTGTCGTTTTGACATTTACACCTCACCCTTTAGTCGTTATCAAGGCTCAGAGTCAGTTTCTCATTAATACTTACCATGAAAAGAGGCAACTTTTAGAAGGATTAGGTGTCGATTACTTGTATGAACTAGAGTTCAATCGAGATTTTTCAACTATGTCACCAGAGGATTTCTTAAATAATTTTATCCTCTTTTCTACTAAGGTAGCTCGAGTTTATTTTGGTCATGATTTTCAATTTGGTGCTCATAAATCAGGTGGATTTGAGCTCGCTTTTCGAGAGGGAGCAAAGAAAAATATTTTAGTGAGTCAGTCTCAGGAGTATTTACATTTTGGCCAAAAAGTCTCTTCCTCCACTATTCGCAACCTACTTAAAAGTGGTGATGTTCAATTGGCCTCTAAACTATTAGGCCGACCTTTTTTTATATCGGGTAGAGTAATTAAGGGAGTTGGAAGAGGACGACAAATTGGCTTTCCAACTGCTAACTTAGGCTACGACAAAGATATTTTGATTCCATCAAATGGTGTCTATGTGACAAGAACTTCCATCGGTAAAATGCAATATTTCTCGGTGACGAATGTCGGTCTTAATCCAACATTTGAAACGGGTTATAGTATACACATTGAAACTCACTTGATGGATTTTAACCGCGACATTTATGGCGAGGAAATACAGGTTCATTTTTTACAGAAAATAAGGGATGAAATAAAATTTTCAAGTGTAAACGAGCTCGTGCAGCAGATTAATCTAGACTTAGTTCAAGCAAAAAAAATTCATGAAAGTTAAATTAGCACTTGTTGGTAGAAATATTTCTCACTCGAGATCACCAGAAATGTATCAAAAATTAATGACAATTAATTTTGATTATGAATTATTAGACTTTGAAAATTCAAATCAAATTCCGCGACTGGGTGAAATTCTTTCAATTTATAATGGCATTAATATTACCTCACCATACAAAGAACACTTTTTAAGCGAAGTTGAGTGTCTAGAGAACTCTAGCATATTAGGTGCAATTAATTGCATTAGAAATAATCATGGAAGGTTTCAAGCGATCAATACAGATTATTTTGCTCTTTGCGACTTGTTGGAACGGTATAATATAACCTCGAAATATGAAGTATTAGTGTTAGGAGATGGGGTGATGTCTAGAGTCGTTAGTCATGCACTTAAAAGTAAACAGCTTTCCCATCGTATCTTAAGTCGAAAGTTAACAGATCATTTTGATCAGTTAAATATTTTAGAGCTAGTAAATCAAAATGATGTTGTTGTAATCAACACCTGTGCAAGAGAGTATTGCTATCGAGGACCAATCTCAAAAACGTCATTGTTTTGGGATTTAAATTATTCTCACGAGGTCAATCGAGCTGAAATTGGTAAAAAGTGTCAGTATATAGATGGTTTAGATTTACTCTTTGTCCAAGCAGAATATGCTGTAAAATTTTGGTCAGGAATCATCTTTTAAGTTTTAATTGAATTTTCCGTTAAGTCATTCAAACAAGATTTTGAAAAGCTTAACATTATGTTTAGAAAAGAATTTATTGATGTCATTACTAAAACAGGAATGGTTCCCATTAAGGACCTTCGTCCTCTCGTTGTGGATAAAGATCCTATTCTAATTTCAGAGCTCGGACTCTTACAGTTTAAATTTTTTGATGATATAAAGTTTGCAAAAACTATTTCAGAAAATTACAACTTAACCTATATAGACCTAAGCAAGGCAAAAATTCCCGAAAAGACGTTAAAGCTAATTAAAAAAAGTGATATAGTAAAATATAGAATTTTACCCATTCAAAAAAATGCCAAAGCAGTCAGTGTTGCTATTTTTGACCCTACTTTAGTCAAGCTAGCAGCAGAGCTACAAGCAGTGTTTCAATATCCAGTTGAGTTTATCCTAACCAATATTTCAGCTTGGGGGGATTTGTATTCTAAGGTCCCTGAAAGTATCGAAGATGTTCTAGAAACCATTCGAGAAATTAAAAATGATGACAATAAAAAAGATGAGTTTAATGAAGATGATATTGGTGACGATGTCATTAAGTACGTTAATAGATTTTTAGCAGAAGCTTTCGTGAGCAAAGTGTCTGATATCCACATTGAACCCTATGAAAATAATTTTAGAATTAGATATAGAGTTGATGGGAATTTGGTTGAAGCTGTTAAGCCACCTCGCATGTTAATGTTGCCCATCATTTCTCGAGTAAAAATTATGGCCCAAATGGATATTTCTGAAAAAAGAAAACCCCAAGATGGTCGTATTAAATTAGAAGTTGGTGGAAAACCTATCGACTATCGCGTTTCTTCACTTCCAACACTTTTTGGTGAAAAGATTGTACTTCGCTTGCTTGATTCATCTAATTTGCAATTGGATATGACCAAGTTAGGCTTTGAAGAAAAGCAGTTGAAGGTTTTTAAAGAAAGTATTTATAAGCCTTATGGTATGTGTTTAGTAACTGGGCCAACTGGTTCTGGTAAGACGACGACATTGTATTCAGCTCTAGCTGAATTAAATACTATTGATACTAACATTTCAACTGCAGAAGATCCGGTAGAATTTAATCTTGAAGGAATTAATCAAGTAAACGTTAAAAAGGATATAGGTCTTACGTTTGCGGCAGCACTTAAAGCTTTCTTGCGACAAGATCCAGATATAATAATGGTGGGAGAGATTAGGGATCACGAAGTTGGTGAGATTGCTGTAGAAGCTGCACTCACAGGTCACTTAGTTTTATCCACATTACACACTAATGATGCTCCTAGTACTGTTACGAGATTGGTTAATATGGGAATTGAACCATTTTTGGTCGCAGCATCTCTCAATGTAGTAGTGGCACAAAGACTTTGTCGAAAAATCTGCAAAGACTGCAAGGAGATCGATCCAACCGTGACGCCAGAGATGTTAGTTTCTTGCGGAATTTCTCCAAACTCAGCAGCCAAGATCACAGCATATAAAGGCAAAGGATGCGCGACTTGTAATGGTACAGGATATAAAGGACGAGTAGCCATTTATGAAGTTCTAGAGATGACTCCAATGATAAAAGAAATTTTATTAAGAGGTGGGTCAGTGGATGATCTCAAGCGACAAGCTATTAAGGACGGAATGAAAACACTAAGGATGACGGCATTAACAAAAGTTGCTCAAGGTATGACAACATTAGATGAAGCAATAGGTAACTCCGCTTCCGATAAGTTGTAAGTTTGAAGCGATATTAATAAAGATAAGGATATTTTTATGAGTGAAGATTCAAATTCAAAATTAACCAAAACAAGTCAGGGAGATCTGGGCTCGAGCTCATCACTAAAAATACAGCAGCTATTTAAATTAATGGTAGAAAGTAATGCATCCGACTTGCACATTACTGCGGGAACTTCTCCCGGTCTTCGAGTTCATGGAGAAGTTGTTAAAGTTAAAACGCAAGCATTAACTGGTGAGGATACGAAGCGCCTGATATATCAAATTTTGTCGGAAGATCAAAAAAATGAATTTGAGAAGAAGTTAGAATTAGACTTTTCATTTGGAATAAAAGGTCTTGCACGTTTTAGGGCCAACGTTTTTAACTCTAAAGGAGCTGTTGCTGCTGTCTTTAGAACAATCCCAACAATTATTCCAGATTTTAAGCAACTTAATTTACCAAACGTTTTGCTTAAAATGTGCGATGTCAGTAATGGTTTAATATTAGTAACTGGGCCTACTGGTTCAGGAAAGTCGACAACTCTTGCTTCCCTTTTAAATTATTTGAATGAAAATGAAGCTGGTCATATTATTACACTTGAAGATCCAGTGGAGTTTGTTCACGCTCATAAAAATTGTATTGTAAATCAACGAGAGATGGGGTCGGATTCACTTTCATTTCACAACGCACTTAAAAGTTTATTGCGGCAAGATCCCGACATTGTTTTAGTTGGAGAGTTGAGAGATGTTGAAACAATTGAAGCTGCTTTAACCATTGCCGAAACTGGTCACTTAGTTTTTGGAACGCTTCATACCAACTCATGTGTACAGACAATTAATCGTATCATAAATGTTTTTCCAGCCCATCAACAAATACAAATTAGAACTTTATTGTCATTTGTCTTGCAAGGTGTAGTTTCTCAACAGCTAATCCCAAAAACATATGAAAAAGGTCGAGTATGTGCGATGGAAATTTTAAGTCCAACTCCAGGAATTAGAAATTTAATTAGGGAGGATAAATTGCACCAAGTTTATTCACAAATGCAAATAGGACAAGATAAAACTGGTATGGTGACTATGAATCAAAGTTTAAAAAGATATGTCGACTCAGGTTTAATTTCACCCGAGTCAGCTTTATCACATTCGACAGCTGCAGAAGAACTGGCCCAACAACTAGGTATTAAGATAAAATAAGTTATGGGACTATATTCGTATGAAGCACTCGACAACGGGGGCAAAAAAATTTCTGGCAAGGTTAACGCTTCCTCTGAAAGAGAAGTGAGAAAACTTTTAAGGGGCCAGGGGCTAAGAGTTAAAAAAATTATTCCCCCCAGTATTTTAGAATTTGATTTAGGAGAATGGTTAGTTGAAAAGGGCTTTGGGTCAGCGATTGATGTGAAGTCATTGGCACAATTTACCAAGCAATTATCCACTATGATTTCAGCTGGTGTGCCGATACTTCAATCGCTCGAAATATTATATCGCTCAGAAAAAAATCTTTCACTTAAAAATGCCATCAAAAAAATTGCGTCAAATGTTGGTGAAGGTAAAACGATTAGTGAATCCATGGCTTCACAAAGAGGATTTAGTAAACTTTATTGTAACTTAGTTCGCGCTGGTGAAGCTGGTGGTATCCTAGACGGAATTTTAAAAAAACTAGCTTTACACATGGAAAAAAGTGAAAAAACTAAGGCGCAAATAAAATCTGCCATGATGTATCCGACAATTGTAGTAATTGTTGGAATCGCTGTTATATGGGCTTTGTTAGTTTTTGTCGTCCCGCAGTTTGTCGGCATGCTTAAGGAATCAAATCAGGAAGTTCCTTGGATTACACAATTTGTCATCGACACATCTAATTTTCTTGGAGAATATTCACTGTTAATGGTCCCAAGTTTTTTTATTTCGATGGTCGTAATAAATTCATTCATTAAAACTCCACACGGAAAAATTATCTTTGATAAATTTATCTTAAACGTTCCTTTGATGGGTGGAATTGTTATTAAGGGCAATCTGAGTTCATTTGCCAATACTTTGTCGACTCTATTAAGTGCAGGTGTTTCATTAATTGAAGCACTGGATATTTGTATTGAGACGGTCGATAACACCGTTATTGCAAATGACATTAAAGAGGTTAAAAAGAAAATTGTGGAAGGGAAGACGATGTCAGAGCCATTGATGCGAATTAAATACTTTCCAGAAATCGTCACGTCTATGATTAGAGTAGGTGAGCAAACAGGTCAGGTTGATCAAATGCTCCTAAAGGTAGCTGAGATCTTTGAAGAAGAAGTAGACATGCTGATTACGAATATGACTAAGTTAATTGAGCCGCTGATTATCGTTGTTCTCGGAGGCATTATTGCTGCAATCCTGGTTGCTATGTATTTACCAATCTTTATGCAGGGTGGTGGTGTTTAAGTGGGCACTTTTTAAGCTTTTTCAAACGTTTAAATTCAAGACAGCTTTCGTCGTTTTAATAACTTAATAAATATTTTACTGAAAATTTAGATTCCTTTTATAATGAAAGGGTGAAGGATTTGCTCACTTTAGTTTTTGTGAATCTCAATGTCATAATAATTAAAAGCAATGATTTTACACACACGCCAAATCTTAATTTTGGCATGAATGAATAAGGAGAGGTTATGAAAAAGAGTTTAGTGACAAATTCCACGGGTTTTACGCTCGTCGAATTAATGGTCGTTGTTGCGATCATCGGTATTTTATCGGCAGTTGCTGTGCCCCAATTCAAAAAGTACCAAGCAAAATCAAAACAATCAGAAGCAAAAATTCAACTTGCAGCTGTTTACAATGCGGAAGTTGGTGCTTTGTCCGATTACGATACTTATGGGACTTGCTTAACATTTCTAAGTTACGAAACTCCACCTAAAGGATATTACGGCATAGGCTTTATATCGGCGAATGCAACGACTGAAACAAAAATTAATAGTGTGAGTGGTGCTTCGGGCTGCAGTGGACAAAACTTTATTGCGCCACCATTAGGTCAATCGACACAAATGGTAGCCTTTACAAGCGCAAACTTTCCCAATGCAAGTGAGTTAGATGCAAGTGCTACTGCAACAAGTGTTACCTCTACAAACTTTGTTGCAAGCGCAGCGGGCAGAATTAATACATCGTCAAACACAGTAGATAAATGGATTATTGACGCTTCTAAGTCACTTCGAAATTCAAATCCAGGTTATTAGTGGTTCTTATTAAAAGAGGGTGATCTATTCACCCTCTTTTATTTTAGCTTTAAACTCTTCCATATAATTATAAAATTTTGCCGCCAAAAAACTATTATTGTCTTTGTATTTTTCATATTGTTCGCGCGCAATTTCATAAGCAACTTTAAAATTTCCATTGAGCGCTTCTAGCTTGGCCAGTGAGGTATAGACCATGTGTTTGTTTGATGGTATCTCTTTAAGTTTTTGATAAATGGCGCGAGCTTTGTCCAGATTTTTTGCTTCAAAACGAAAATGAAAGCCAGCATCGTACCATAGATTAAAATCTTCGGGGTATTCTTGCATGCCCTTTTCGTACATTATACTAGCACCCGGGATGTCATCTTTTACAACTGATAAATATAAAGCGCCAAATTTATAATTCTCATAAAATTTAGGCTCCAAAATACTAATCGTATAAAAGCGATGAAACATCCATGAATTGAGATCTCTGGTTTTATAATGCTCTTCATCGCTTTGAATAATTGTTGCAACCCAGAGCCAGGAAGATAAAAACCGCCTGTAACCGCTGTGACCAAATTGGTAGATTTGATAATTGAGGTTAGTTGTCGAGTCTTGTTTTGTCGTCTTAATTGGTGGCAGAGTGATATTTGTTCTTATTCGAAAAGATAAAGTGAGTAAAATAATGATAGAAAAAATAAAAGTGATTTTCATCTGATTATTATGTCAAAATTTAGAAAAAAAGAAATGTTTAAAATAACAGAGTAATGAAAGTAAATTTTCAAGGCTTGAAAATAAAACGGTGTGGAGTATAATCTTAAAAATGATTAGAATAGAAAATATTTCCAAAGAATTTCAGCCAAATTTTTGGGAAAAATCATTTCTGGCGCTCGATGATGTTAGTTTTAGTATTAACCAAGGTGACTTAGTCGGTTTTCTTGGGGCCAATGGTGCAGGCAAGACAACTCTAATTAAAATTCTAATGGATTTTTCGCGCGCCACTCGAGGCAGTGTTCACTTTGATCCGACTCTTGGCAAAGATTTTTTAGACGCCAAAAATAAAATTGGTTATCTTCCCGAGAAAGCTTATTTGTATCCTCACCTAACGGGAATGGAGTTTTTAAGTCATATAGCCGACTTGCACGAGATAAAAAAAAGCGAAGCAAAGAAGATAATTTTGGAACATGCTGAAAAATTAAATCTGACTCATGCTCTAGATAAAAAAATTAAAGTATATTCAAAAGGGATGCAGCAACGACTTGGGTTTATCAGTTGCATCATGCACAAGCCTTCCTTTGTAATTTTGGATGAGCCTCTCTCGGGACTCGATCCTATTGGAAGAAGAGAGTTTAAAAAAATTTTTAAAGAACTCAATCAAGAAGGTGTGACGGTTTTTTTTAGCTCGCACGTCGTTTCAGATGTCGAGGAGATTTGCAATAAGGTTGTTTTTCTCGAAAAAGGAAAGTTAGTTTACGATGGCAGTATCGATGAACTTATCCACAGTAATTCTTCTAATCTTTACCAAGTGACTTACCAAACGGGGAGTGAGATAAAAATTCACCATGCAGAAAAAACGTCCTTAAACCAGTTTTTAAGCACAACAATATCTAGTGGAGGAATGATTTTAAATGTTCAGAATGAGTCCCCCACCTTGGAAGAAATTATTTATAAAATAAAAAGACAAAACAATGAATAAAATATTTTCAGTCGCCAAATATACATTTCTAGAAATCCTTCGCAGTCGAGTGATGTTTGCAGTTTTACTTATGGGCTTAGTTGTCTTCGTGATTTCTTATGTCGCCTCTGAGTTTGCTTACGGTGCACCCATGAAAGTTTCCTTGGATTTTGGTATTGGCTTACTCTCAATGAGTAATTTAGGATTAGGCTTATTTTTTGGCGCAAGTTTATTGGCCAAAGAAATTGAAAGCAAAACTCTGTACATGGTTTTATCTCGACCAGTTAAGCGCTATCAATTTTTAATTGGAAAGGCTTTGGGTTTATCAGCCATTGTTTTAATAAATACAGCGTTGATGGGTATCATCACTTTTATTATTTTTAAAATCTATGGTGGGGCATGGAGCTCGCTGATGATGATGACCCTTTTGTTTTCATTTTTTGAAGCCATGATAGTAATGGTTATTGCTATTATTTTTTCCTTGATAACTAGCATTCAACTCTCTGTCATTCTAACAATGTTTATCTACTTTTCTTCACATGCCTTAGAAGAAACTTCAAAGTTGTCCTTTGTTAAAAGCAATGAGATTATTATGGTTATTATTAAAACGGCAAAATTCTTTTTACCATATTTAGAAATTTTGAATTTAAAGGATTATTTAATATACCAACAAAGTTTGAGTGTTCAACATTACTCTATGAGTACTCTTTATTTTATTGTCTATTTTTCTGCTTTAGTGATTGTAGCAAATGCGATCTTTAATAAGAAAAACTTAGATTAAAGCGAGATGGCAGTGCCTGAATTATTTTTCGTTTTAGTTTTTATCTTTGGTACTATGATTGGTAGTTTTTTAAATGCATTGATTTATCGTCTACCTAGAGGGATTAATATAGCGATTCCCAGGTCCAGTTGTCCACATTGCAATCACCAAATTAAATGGTTCGAGAATATTCCCTTATTGAGTTATCTTTTTTTAGCTGGAAAGTGCTCAAATTGCAAAACGCCCATATCTTTACGTTATCCATTAGTAGAATTATACATGGGAATTGTCGCGATATTTCTTGCGCCCCACGACTTGGAACCACAGAGTTTATATAGCTTTTTTTTCTTTTTCTCCATAATGTCTGTTTTTGTCGTGCATTTTCTTGTGGATATGGAACATCAGATTTTGCCAGATTCGCTCAATGCTTATCTTGCCATTATTTTTTTCTTAAGTGTCATTTTGTCTAAGCCTTATTATTATTTTTTAACAGGTGCGGCGATCGGTGTCTTATTTCCCCTTGGAGTTAGTTATCTCTTTTATAAATTAAAAGGACAAGTCGGATTAGGTGGAGGGGATATCAAACTCTGGGGTGCTCTGGGTATTTATTTGGGGCCAATGGGAATCGTGCAAAATATTTTTTTGAGTTGCTTTCTTGGGGCTGTCATCGGACTCATTTTAATTATGTTAAAAATTACAAAACGAGAAGACCCCATACCTTTTGGGCCTTTTATTATTATTATCGCGACACTTCAAATATTTTTTCATTCACTTTATCAGCAGCTGATGAATTATCTGATTTAGTTAAAAAGTTGATCGAATCAGGTGATTATTAAAATATATATTTCTTGATCCAAACAATTTTATAAAGCTATAATGAATATAGGTTATATTATTAATATTAAACAATAGGGTCTTATTTTGGAATCGAAAGGAATCGGCAGCAAAATTAAAGATTACATCGACGACCGTTTTTACTTTGGTTCAAAGTCTATTATTGGTATTGATATCGGACTTTCAGCCGTTAAGTTTGCTGAGGTTTCAAAAGTAAGAGACAACGAATACAAAGTTAGTAACTTTGTATTTGAAGAACTTCCCGATGGAGTCATCATTGAGGATGAAATTCAAAAAGAAGAAGAGTTGTTAAAGGCAATTCAAAGAGGACTATCCAAGCTCAATTCAAGTAGCAAGTTTGCTTGTATTGGATTGTCGGGACCGAATACTGTTTTAAAGCGATTGCAATTAGGTGGTGGTACTCAAGATGAAATTGAAGATAACGTCAATTGGGAAATTGAACAATTTCTTCCATTTCCAATTGATGATGGCAATGTGTCTTTTTCAGTTGTGCGAGAAACTGCCGCTGGTGGTGTTGACGTAATTATTGGTGCCGCGAAGAAAAGCGTCGTGAATAACTACAAAGAAATTATTGAGCGATGCAATTTGAAAGTAAAGATTGTGGATCTTTCTGCGACTGCGTTACTTAATGTTTATGAAAATGTAATGCCTGAACTTGTGGATGATAAAAATGCAGCTTGGATTCTCATGGATCTCGGAGCTCAAAAAACCCAATTCATGATTTATAAAGGTGGGATTTTGGCATTCTATAAAGAAATTTCTATTGGCGGATTAACCATCACAGAAGAAATTCAGAGGCAAATGGGTGTTAACTTTAAAGAAGCTGAGAGTTTAAAAATTTTTGGTGATGGGCAGGGGAATATTCCAGAAGAAATTCTCAATATCATGAATCAAGTATTAGAATCATTTTTTAGTGAAGTTAAAAAGACGATAGATTTTTGGTTAACTTCTAGTTCTGACGAAGCATTTAATGCTTGTGTCATTACAGGGGGGGGCGCTTTAATTCCTGGTCTTGAAGAAGCTCTAGCAGAAGTTCTAGAAACTGATGTTGTTATTATTAATCCATTTAGCAAAATGACTTTTAATAAAAATAAAATTGATAATGATTTAGCAACAGAAATTTCGCATAAGGGGCTTGTGGCGCTAGGGTTAGCGATGAGGTCGATTGAAAAATGATTGAAATAAATCTCCTCGAAAAAAAAGAGCCTTTTAAATTGCCCATGGTTTTGGGAGTTGATTTAAATCAAATCAATCTGGTCATGGTCTTTATTGCCCTTATTATTTATTACATACCTAATATTTTCCTTTCTCTATACTTAGAAGGAGAAAGAGAAATTGAAACAACTCAAATCGCTGAACTGCAAAGCCAAAATAGAAAAGTTCAGAATGAAATTAACCGAAATAAAGAATTAAAAGACGATTTGCGAATATATCAAGAACAAACAGCAAAGCTAAATGCACGCTCTGTTCAAGTTGATGAAATCTTAAAATTGAGATCAAATCCTCGAAAAATTTTAGAAAAAGTCGCACGCTCGATTAATCCAGACATGTGGTTTGATGAGATGATTATATCAAAAGACTCAGAGTTGACTATTAAAGGAGGTACATACTCCAGTCGTTCTCTCGGCGAATTTATTAATATCATGAATGAAACCCCATATTTTGCTGGTGCAATGTCGATGACAAAGCAAGAAAACAAACAAGAAAATGTCGATGATTCAGTTTTAAATTACGATAGTTATGAGCTTAAAGGTAAAATAAAAAATTATGACATGAGGGTTCAGTAATGGGTCCAATATTAAAAAATCTTCATGTGATCATATTGTTTTTGGCCTGTTATAAAATTGGCATGAATTATTACGAATCTTACGAGGCGAGTTTATCTAATCAGCAAGAAGTAGAGAGACTGAGAGCAGAAGTTAACAAAAGTAAAAGACTTAAAAAGGATATCGATAAATATAACAATGATATAAAAAATGAAAAAATTAAAATGGAACGAGTGGTTGAAGAAATTGAGAAAATGCAACAATTACTTCCGAGCGAGATTTCTGATACTGAAAACATTAGCTTGTTAAGAAAAATGGCCGAAGATTTAAATATTAAAGAAGTTAGTATTACTCCATTGAATGAAGAAAATAAGGAGTTTTACATTTCGAAGAAATATAAGTTTAAAGCTAAGGCTACTTTTTTACAATTTTTGATTGTCTTCGAAAAGATATCTGACAACAAAAGAATTCTCAATGTTCAAGATGTCAGTTTTAGGAAATTGGAGCAACCTCAAAAAAGTAAATTCCAACTCATTGATGGTGAGTTTGCATTAGAAGCATACAAGTACAATCCAAACCATAAAGAACGTGAGAGTTTACAGAAATTTGAAAATGAAAAAAATCAAGCCAATCCGGCATTTAAGAAAAAAAACAAAGCAGCTGATGGAGTTGAGGCGTGAAATCTGTCGTAAAACTATTCACCATTATTGACGATGTTGATCTTACCACTTGAGGCACAGGATAATTTGTCTGCAGTTTTCAAGGGGAAAACGAATCTTAAAAATCCTCTCGACCTACGCGATCCTTTTAAGAAGACTCAAAATAAAAAACGTCATCATACAAAGGATAACTCAGTATCAGCTATATCGGGTGTTTTTAAAAATTATGATGATTCAATTGAAGGTCGACCAATTAGCTCAATTAAAATTACGGGAGTGCTTATTGGTGAAGAGCGAAGAGCTATGGCCCAAATCAATAATGGAAATGAAAAGTTTGTTTTAAAAGAAGGAATGATAATTGGTCAAAATAAAGCGGAAGTGAAAGCGATACTTCCTGGCGGTGTCATTCTGGTTGAAAAAATACGCAACGTCTATGATCAGGATGAATACCTCGAAACAGTATTGCCCGTTTCGGGAGATTAAACAGTGCTTTGATCCTATAAAGTGCTAGGTCATTTTAAGATTCATGCTATAATAAATTCAGCACCTTGTTTCTTTTCAATATTAACTTAGGGAAGAGTTATATGAAAGTATTATTAGCAATTGCCATATTCACAATGGCATTCATGACAGCAAAAAATTTAAAGGCATCAGAGTTGAAGGCCATAAACTTTAGCCAAGTTGCGGACACAACTGAAATTGAGTTTTCATTTGATAGTGAGAAGGTTCAAGTATCAAAACAAGAGATCAATGAAGATAAGCAAATCATTATTGATTTTAAAAATACAGTTGCTAGCCAGCGCGTAATGAGAGGCTTTGATGCTTCTCAATTTACTGGTGCAGTTGTCTATGTTAAAGCTTATAAAAAGTCTTCAAGCGAAGAGGATGTTCGCGTCGCTATTCAGCTTAGAGATAATGTAAGATCAAATCTCGTTAGATCTCAAAATAAAATAACATTGCAAATTGAAAATAGATTTGGTGCATTCTCCCAGGGAAATAATTCCCTAAAGAGTAGCAGTGAGTTGTCAGAGGAGTTGATTTCAAAGGATGTTAAAAAAATTAATATTCCAGCATCAGAGAGTGTTGAAGATATTCTTGAAAACTTAACAATGTCTGGAAAAAAGAAATATATTGGAAAAAAAATATCACTCAACTTAAAAAATACTAAACCAGATGAAATGCTAAAAATGATTGCCGAAACTTCTGGCTTCAATATCATTACGACAGAAGAAATAAAAAAGTTAGAGCCCATTTCATTGACACTTAATGATATACCTTGGGATCAAGCACTCGACACAATTTTAGATATGAATAAATTGGTGGCGCGAAAAAATGGTATGATACTTATGATAACGACCTCGGCAGTTTATGCGCGAGAAATTGAAATGCTTAAAAAGGCAAAAGACGCATCACGCGATCAAGAGCCAATGCTTACAAAGGTCATTCCACTTAGTTTTGCCAATATTGATGAGTTAATAAAAATATTAAGTGAATATAGCACTCCGATGAAAGGAAAAATTTCCAAAGACTCTCGTACGAATTCTCTCATTATAAAAGATACGAATGAAGTTCTTGAACGGATGAAGAAAATTGTCGAAGTTTTAGATACTCAAACACCACAGGTTTTGATTGAATCAAAAATTGTCGAAGTCAGTGAGAGTTATTCAAAGGATATTGGCTTTGGAGGCGCAAGTGGAACGACTCTTGGTTATAGCTTGTTTAGTGGCGGTGGTGGAGATGGTATGTTTTCACTCGCAGGTGGAACTACAGTTAAAAATCCGACGGCTATAGGTTTATCAATATCAACATTTAAAAATTTAAGAAACCTAAATTTTAATTTAAACTTAATGGAGTCGGAGTCAAAAGGGAAAGTGATTTCAAGTCCGAAAGTAATTACTAAAAATAATGTGGCTGCAAATATTACTGAGGAGCAAGTAAAATATTATGCTTTTACTCCGCCAAATACTTCTACTGCTACTTCCGCTACTGGTGGAGCAACAACCACTGTTGCACCGAAGGATTTTACCAGCCAAACAGCAAAGCTGGAATTGTCGGTCACACCTCAAGTAACCAATGATGGTTCAATATCAATGGACATATCGGTTAATAAAGATTCGTTTAATGATGGGGTAGCTGCAAGTGATGGTCCGAAAGACATTATTAAAAGAAAAGTTAAAACTTCTGTTTTGGTTGATAATGGTTCAACGGTAGTTCTGGGTGGGATTTATACTTATTCACAATCAGAGTCACAATCAGGGATTCCCTTCTTGAAAGATATTCCAATTTTAGGTTGGCTATTTAAGTCATCTTACAAGCCAAATCAGAGCAAAAATGAACTTATAATATTTATTACTCCAAGAATTATTAATCAAGAAGAAGCAGGATTAACGGATAAGGTTTAAGGTCATAGGTCGATGAAGGATAAATTACATTTTTTATCACCACTTTTTTTAAAGTATCAAAACGAATTTGAGCAAAACCCTCGTTCAAAGGTCTTTGCACCTCTCGCGGAAGCTTATAGAAAAGTTGGAATGCATGATCGCGCCATAGAGGTTTTAGTCGAGGGACTTAGACATCATCCCGAATATTTAATGGGGCATCTTGGTTTAGCATTTTGTTACTATGACATGAAGCAATTTAATCTCGCTTATGCCACCTTGAAACCCTTTGTAGAAATTAATAGAGACAATATTCGATTACAAAAATTGTTTTCTGAAATAGCACTTGCCATGGATTATAAAGAAGAGGCACTTAATACTTTAAAATATTTGCTATTTATAAATCCTAAAGATAAAGATGTTGCTCAGCAAGTAATTGCTTTAGAAGATGAAATAGCACAGAAAAGTATAGTGCATCACCGTCCCCTCTTTATTCCTTCGAATAATATTGAAGATGAATTTGTGCAATTCGATTTATCTAAATTGGGTGAGAAAAGTACAGATGTAGATAGTTGGCAAAAAAAAGACTTGTTACTAAATGAACAAGACAACCCAGATGAGCAGTGGACGGTAAAAAAAATATTAACGATAGAGCCAGTATTACAAAATTCTGAAATCGAATTGGCTCCTGAAGCAAATCTTCAAACTACTCCAGTTGTTACACATACATTAGTGGATCTCTACATTGCACAAGGACACATAGAGAAAGCTGTAGAGTTGCTGGAAAAAATACTCCTGCTAAATCCTAACGACCAAAGAACAAAAGAAAAGCTAGTTGAGATTAAAGCAGTCAATGAAGACTATCGACCCAATGACGATTTTGAGACTGAAAAACCAACCATTCAGCTTGAAGTTGAAACGGAAACAGAAGAGGGTGGAAGAAATTTCTTAATGAGTTTAATTGACGAAAAAGTCCTATCTCAAGTTAATGAAGATCCTAAAGCTTTTGAGCAAAATAGTAAAATTGAACTGCATTTAGATCAAATGGTGGAAGATAAAAAAATAGCAAATTCCCAACTTGCTTCAAAATATCAGTTGTTTCTGAGTAAAATAAAAGAAAGAGCACTGGCATATCACGATTGATTTTGATACATTTCTCCAATGAAAAACAAAAAATTCTTAATTATTAATGGCCCAAACTTAAACATGTTGGGTTCAAGAGAAGTTTCGATCTACGGGCACCTTACTTTAGAGCAAATCAAGCAAAACACTGAAGATCACTTTCAAGGCCAGAATATTGAAATTGAATGGTTTCAAAGTAACATTGAGGGTGAGATTGTCACAAAAATTCAAAGCTTAGTGGGGAAAAATGAATTTGCTGCCCTCGTTATAAATCCTGGGGCATATTCTCATACGAGTGTAGCCATTTTAGATGCATATATGCTATTAAAAATTCCTGTAATTGAAGTTCATCTTTCCAATACTTCTTCGAGAGAAGAGTTTCGTAGGATGAAACTAACAGGAAGCGCGGCCCAAGCGATTATAGAAGGGCTAGGTCCTAAGGCTTATATTTTGGGAATTTATTCACAATTAATTTAATTCTAACTTAGAGATAAATTAATAATTACAGATAATTAAAAAGGAAAATTGTATGTTTGACACAACTGAGTTGAAAAAAGGTGTAAAGATTGAATTGGAAGGTAAACCTTACGTTATTTTAAAATCAGATTTTACCAATCCTGGTAAAGGATCTGCTTTTGTTACTGCTAGAATTAAAAATTTAGAAACTGGACAAGTTATTGAGAGGACTTTTAAATCTGGAGTTTCAACTGGCTGTAGTGTACCTGACTTAGAGCAAAAAGATGTTGAATATACTTATGCAGATCAAGATGGCTTTAATTTCTTAGATCAAGCAACATTTGAAACAATTCACTTAACGACAGAACAAATTGGAGAAGATAAATATTATCTTCAAGAAGGTTCAAAATTAACTGTTCTATATTATAAAGGCCGTCCTATTTCTATTGAGCATCCTACTTTTATTTATTTAAAAGTGACAGAAACTGACCCAGGTCTGAAGGGTGATACAGCTGCAGGTGCTATGAAAAAAGCTGTTATGGAAACTGGTCTTCAAGTGCGGGTGCCACTTTTTATTAAGGAAGGTGAGACGCTAAAAATTGATACAAGAACTGGTGAATACTTAGAACGCGCTAATAATAAGTAATCTATTCTGGTCAGGTTTTGATTTTCAGATTTGTTCCCCGGGAGGCTCAACAAAAATGAGCCTCTTGAAAATCAAAACCGATCTGGGCATAGGGCGAAATTGCCCTCTAAATCTCAAGTGAAATTCAAGCTAAAATTTAAGTATATTAATGACTTAAATAATGGGAACGAGGAATGTTAGATCCCACACTTCAACTGGATGAAGAAATTCATAAATTAGCCAACCTTTTAAATCAAAAGAATCGCTCTGAATTTGAATTTGAAGTTAAAAATCGTCCGCTCTATCACAACTATCAATTAATTTTGTGTGCTTTAGACAATGGAAAAGTTTCACTCAGTAAAATACTTGCATCCATTTTTGTTGAACAAGTAATTATAGCTAAATTACTTCCAGCTCTCGAAAAGTATATCCCAGAGTTAATCAGGAAAAAAATTTCACCCATTAATGAAGAAGAATTAAAAGAAATTACTGAATTCTTGAAAGGCTTGAGTAAGAGCCTTAATTTCAAGTTTACCTTTCGCTCCCATCAAAGAGAGATTGCCTTGGAACATTACCATCAAGGTCAGTTGACTGAAGAAGTACAATTGTTTTTACACGATGTAAAAAACGAAACATTAAGTCCGAGCGAATTTTATAGTAAATCGTATGAGCTCATTTTAAAGTATGGCAGTACTGAAGTAGTGCAAAACCTCATTCAAAAAAACTTCAGCGACATAAATTCTAATTTAAAGTTTAAAAAATCAGTGAGTCAATTTCAAAAAAAATATGGTCTTACGCTTGAACTAAGTGAAAAAGATCGAGACGATTTACAATCGCGTATAGAGAGTTCAGGCATTCGAGTACTTTCGGAGCAGCTAAATGCGATTGATATTTTCGATAAAAAGCTCAGTAAGACGGAACAGCTAGAAATGTTTAATTCTATTAGCTTAGATAATGTGGAAGATATAAATAAACATTTTAATGAGTTGATGACGACGTTTTATATGGCCGACGCGTTCTGGTTGGCGGTGCAATTTGCTGACAAAATGGAATCATTTTTATCCGAGGCAGATCAAGTGAGTGCTTTATATTTGAAGGCATTATCGTATGTAGGTTTAAATCAAGTAGGTCTTGCTCACTTTGAAATTGAAAAAGCACTAAATACGAAAGAATTATTAAATCACGAGAGGTCGGCATTTGTTGAGCTAAAGAGAAAGATTCTAAATACTAAACAAGGGCAGCTAAATGGCACGAAGGAAAAAAATTGAAGCTCGTTACTAAAACAGTTTTAATATTTATGCTTCTACTCCTATTGTCTTTGCTACTTGCTTGGAAATTTGTTCATTCAAAACAGTTCTCCTCTGAAATATCGCATAAACTTTCAAAGCTGTTGATTGATAAAGCAGGGGCAGTTGCCTCATTTGATCAAATGGAATTAGGTTTTTTCCCACCTCGTGCCATAGTTAGCCAAGTGAGCTTAGTAAAAAAGAACGAGCTAGTTGATATAAAATTTAAAGTTGAAAAGTTAGAATTGATATTTTCTGTTCTAGATTTATTTACACAGCATCTTAATATTGATGAAGTCAGATTTTCCAATGGAGAATTTTATTATCACTCAAATACAGAATCTAGCTTAACATTTGATGATTTTAAAAAGCTTGATTTATCAAAAATTTTTAAAGTGTATCAGTTGGAGTATTCTAAGGCTCCGATACAAATTAAAAGAATCTCTTTTCTGAATATGGCCCTCATTTTAAATAATTTAAGTTTTAAAACGAACGAACTAGTAATCTCGCCATTAATAAATAACTTAAAAGCCAAGGGAGAAGTACAAAGTTTTAAAATATCAGATATTAATATTCAGCCGATTGATTATCTAAAATTCGGAATTGATTTTAGTTCGAGTCATATTTTTATCCAAAGTATTCAAGCGAAACAGGCTGAAAATTTTTTACAAGTTAGTGGAAATCTGTCAAACGATAATAAGTTGAGCCAAATTAAAATCGACGGCAGTGGTAAGATAAATCTAGGAGAAGTGTCGAGAGAATTGTTTAAGCAGTATAAAATTGAAGAATATTTAGAGGGTATTCTCAATATAGATTTTAAAATTGGTGGGAATTTAGCAAAACCAAGAATCAATCTAAAACTAAATGTCGATAATTTAAATACAAATTATATTCAAGTTGAAAAATTGTCTCTTGCTGCGAGTATGTTGAGAAATGAATTGTGGGTAAATGAGCTGAAAATAGTAAATGACAAAGAGCTTTATGAGTCACAAAAAAGTTTTGCAGTTTATGATTTCAGCTTAAACAGAATACAAAATTTTAAAACAAAAATAAAAGTGATCAATGCTAAAACCAATACTTTTTTGCACATCTTGCGTGATGAGTTGGAGAGTCTAAAGGCAACAATTAATGGATTTGTTGATGTAGAATTTGCAAACAATAATTTAACTTTTTCCTCTAAAGAAAAATTAAACGTAGAAAAACTTATCTTAAAAATTAAAGGTACAGAAAAAAATATTTTAGACACCAAGAACTTTGCCCTTCAAGAGCTAAAGTTTCATCTAAAAAGATATACAGATTTAAGCTTTGAGGGAAAACTTTTTGCAACAAACACTGCCCTTAATTTTAAAGGTGAGCTTGATGGTAGTAAAATTTCAGTAGTGACTAAAGAATCAAAAATTGACTTAGATATATTAGGACCAATCTCTGGAGTTGCATTAGGCGGTAGTGGTCCAGTTGATTTACACATTCATGGGCCTTGGAATCATGTGGTTTTTGACTTTAAGACAAAGTGGGACAATTTTAATGTAGTTGATTTATATTTTGGCAAAATAGATTCTTCATTTTCATTAGACTTACAAAGTTTAGAGCTAAAGATTGCCAACTTGCTAGGCGAGTATAATCAAACAAAATACTCTGGTACGGGATCACTGTTTTTTGATGAACGATCTGGATTAGACGTGTGGCTTAATTTTTCAGAGGGACATTTTGCTGATTTACAAAAGATGATTCACTTAGTTTTTAAAAACTTTGAAATCCCTTTTGACGTCCAAGCTGTCGCTCAAACAAACTTTCGCGTTTTTGGGGGGTTTGCCACTGATGATTTAAAAATTGAAGGAATGTTCAAGGCAAAAAAAATAAATATTCTTGGAGAGGATGCTGATGGTTTAGGATTTAATCTAAGCATGAGTAATCATATTATAAATTTCAAAAATATTTTCTTTAAGAAGTCTCAAGGTCTTTTTTCTGGAAATGCGAGTGTCGATTTATTTACCAATTATATTGAAGTTGAAGGCAATGGCTCTCAATTTAAATTATCTGACTTTTATCGTTATCAAGCTTTGGCATTGGACTTAGACAGCGAGATGACGTTTGAACTGGAAGGGAATGGTGTCGGGAAGAATTTTAGTTCAAGGATAGACTTTAAAACAACCAGCCCAGAAATTCTAGAGACTCCCGTGTCGCAAACATCGGGAGTGATTTTCTTATCTAGAGAGGGCGTTAAGTTCAAGTCTTCCGTTTTTGGAGGTAAGTTAGATTTAGACGGGGGATTGAATTTTGAAAAAAAATCTTTCAAAGTGAAGTCGGAATTAAAAATGCGTGATCCGCGAGAGTTTTTAGCACTGCTTTCAGGCGTCAATATTTTTGATAAGACAATCAAATCGAATATTGTTGGAAGTTTTAATTTGGATTACCAGTATTCCAATCATTATATTCAAAATCTCGACCTCAATATAGAGAGTTTTAATTTTAAAAGAGATGATGTCGATTTATATGTGTTGCCTACATATAATACTATTAAAGTAGAACAGAACAAAGTCAAAAAGTGGGATTTGAAATTTGTTGATGGTTTGCATTTTTTTAATTTAAGTGGCGAAAACATTGGGAACTCTATTCAAGGCCATACAAGTTTTAATTTGAAGAGCTCATTGCTTGAATTGATATCTTCTTGGGTCGAACGTGCCAAGGGGGACGTGAGTGGTTCGGCTAGCATCGTCTTAAATAATAAATTTAAGTTAGAGAAGTTTAGCTTAATGGCGAAAGAAAATTCCTTTAAGCTAAAAAATCTTACGACGATATTTCAAAGTGCAGAATTGCAAATTGTTAAGAGTGATGAGCATTTATCCATTCAGAAGGCGAAAGCAAGACTGGGTGAGGGGGATATAAATATTAACGGAAATATTTATTTTGACGGCATACTTCCCCTGGTTAGCTTAGAATATGAATTAGAAAAAACAACACTGCCAATATTTAAAAAGTCATCGATATCACTAAGCTCCAAGGGAAGTGTGACGGGCAACAGGTTTCCTTATCATTTAGTCGGTCGAGTTTCTCTATTTAACGGCGAAATAGGCGATGATGTAGTGAACTCTGTAGGTCATGAGGGAATTGGTTTTGATGAATTAAAAAAATTTCTCCCGGTTAATTCTGTTAATCGCAAACTAAAACCAATTGACCTTTCCCTGCAGTTTGAAACAATTAATCCCATCATATTTAAAAATAACTTGGCAGAGCTTTATTTAAAGTATTTTGGTTCAGTGGAAGGTGATTTGAATTCTCTACAAGTGAGTGGGAAATTAAATGTATTACCGCAGGTCTCTAAATTCAAGTTTAAGGGACATGAGTTTTTAATTTCTGATGGGGGAGTAGACTTCGCCGATCGAAGCAATATTAAAAATTCAGATGTAAAATTTGTCGCCTTAACTAAAATTAATGAATTTGATATTAAGCTAGATGTTTCTGGAAAAATTGAAAAAATTAATACTCACTTAAGTTCTGAACCCGTTAAGAGCCAAGAAGATATACTGTCACTTTTAACTCTCGGAGTGACGTCAGAAATGAATAAAAATCTAGAGGCCAATGAAAGAACATCGATCACGCGCGTAGGGATTGGATCCATCTTTTTAGATCAATTTAAATTAAATGAAGACCTCAATTCAACTATTGGGGTAAATGTCAGTGTCTTGCCAGAATTTCAAGAAGAAAGCTCTAGTTTGATCCAAGGAGCAAAGTCTGCGGTTAATGATTCAAGTTCATATAAGCTTAAATCAGGAACAAAAATAAAAATAAACAAAAGACTCAATAATAAAATGGATGTATCTGCATCAAGTACGGTGGGAGGGTCTATTGAACAAAAACAGGAAATGAATTTTAATTATAAAGTAAATAAGGTTATTTCTTTTGAAGGGGTTTATGAAATAAAATCTGCTGAAGAAGAGGCGACATCTACTCCAAATTCACTAGGGGCAGATTTAAAGTTTAAGTGGTCATTTTGATGAAATCCTTAACAGTAGATAAATGGTTGGCAACTCTAATTTTTTCTCTGGCATTCAACCTAGAGGCGATGACATATGTTTGGAACATGCCGAATGACTTAAGAAATTATTTTGCCCCTTATTTTAATTCTGGATTTGATCCGATAAATGAAAGTGAATTACAGCAGAAATTAGATTTTATTAATCGGGAGTTGTTTAACTTAGGTTATTTTTCAGCAGAGATGCAGGCGGATAGAAAAGGTGATTTGATTGTGTTCACTTTAACAAACTCTTTTCGCTCAAATTTTAACTTTATTGGACATTCGTATTTTTCAAAACAAGAGCTAAAAAATAAAGTTTATGAAAAAATTAAAAATGATTTGGGCAAGGTCGATGTTGAAGCCATTAAAAACTATCTGATTGAAGCCTATGAGGATAGCGGTATTTACGGTACTAAAATTGAACTGCGTAAGTTTAGTGGTTTCGATAAAAGTAAATCATTAACGACTAATTATCATTTACAATTTTTTGAAGGTAAAAAAGTAGTATTAAGCAAAATAAACTTTAGAGGAAATAAGTTTTTTAATAGCTCACAGCTTCAAGAGCTCTATGATGAAAACTCATTATTTTTAAGCAGTCAGTTCTTAGATAAAAAATTTGCTGAGAAGTTTCCAGCAACACTCAAGCGAAAATATTTTGAAAATGGCTTTGTTCAGGCAGAAGTTTCAAAACCCAAAATAACTATCGAGGAAGATGGCCGAGCTGAACTTACTTATACTATCTATGAGCGATCTCAGTTTATAATTGATAATATTATAGTTGATGGAGTGGAGTCGGGTGAACAAGACATTTTGAAATCACTTTTTAAGTTAAAGATTGGTGAGCCCATCAACGTTTTAAATATTGAAACAGATCTAAAAGAACTGATTGCTTATTACCAAGATAAGGGCTTTTATTTTATTTCGCTTACCAACTTAAACTCTGACAAACTCCTGCAATACCAATTCGACAAAGAAAAGGTTACATTTAACCCAGCTATTTCTAAAGGGGATAGATACTGTGTTCGAGACATGATTTTAAGTGGACACGTGGTCACTAAAAATGACGTGGTTAAACGAGAGTTTATTACCTTGCAGGGCGACCTTCTCACTCCTATAAAATTAAATCAGTTTAAATCAAAGCTTTCAGCTTTAAATTTGTTTTCCGACATTTCAATTACGCCAACAATTTCCAACGAGAAAAACACGATCATGAATTGTGTTCAAGCAGACTTGTATGTGCAGGTAAAAGAAAAAGATTTTGGCACTATTGAGCTTGTACCAGGATTTAGAACTGATTTGGGGTTAAAACTTGGAGCAGGTGTGACATACAACAACTTGCTTGGACAAAATCGATCGCTATCGTTAAAAACTCAAGTAAACCAAAGGATTAATCAAGACAATTTAGATTTAAGAAGAAGAACAGAAAATAGAAAGCTTCTTGAATACTCTGCCAAAGCATCATATTCAGAGCCATATTTATTTTATGATATTTTAAATTCTCAATTAGAATTTGAGACATCATCCTCATTTCTAAGAAAAAGGTTTTCAACTTTTGATGCCGACATATTGAGAGTGTCACCGCAGTTGTCAAAAAACGTGACTCGCGTATTTACAACCGCTCTTCGTTACCAATTAGAATTTATCCGACAGTTCGATGCCTCGACTCAGTCTGATAATGATAACTATGCCATCGGGTCAATGACTCCAAGTGTGACTTTTGATTTTCGCGATGACAGCATCAATCCTAGGAGAGGTGCATTTTTTAACCTATCCTCGGAGTGGGCCAATCATTTTTTTGGCTCGCAAAAGAAATCCACATTCGAAGTGAATTACATTAAAGTGATCTCTCGAAATAAGTTCTATTTTCCTTTTAAAGATATGGTTTTAGCGACCTCCCTTGCGTTTGGTTTCCAAAAAAACTATGCGATTAATGGCAATATCCCAAATATTAAAGTTTTTAGGCTAGATGGATATGATGAAATTAGAGGTTATGAAGAGACGGAGATGAATCGACTAAAAAATGGAGAAATTATAGGTACAAGTCCCGTCTCAAATCGAGCTTATTTTGTCTCTTTTAAATTTGAACCAAGGTATAGCTTAAGCGATCACTTGGTTTTAGCAGTTTTCTTTGACGCAGGGCGCTTGTTTGTTAATTCGCTCAACCCTCTAGATTTGCGAAGTTCTGGAGGTGTCGGTGTCAAATATATGACACCGGTTGGTTCACTTGATTTTGATTACGGCTTTAAGTTTTCAAGAAAAACGTATCCAAGTGGAGAACGAGATAGTTTTGGAAAGTTTCAATTATCTATTGGCTTCTTTTAAATTGATTCCTGTAAGATTCTCTAAGATTTAATATAAGTTCTTGACGATAGGCCTTATTAACTTATATAAGGTACATCACCGTTGCGTTTTTGGAATTCTCTATTTAGATTTAATGTTCAGTCTTTTAATGGGAATTAATTTAATTTTAAGGGTTTAAGTTATGTTTACACAAAGATCTTATGTTTTAAAGCCTGCTGAGACTAATAAAAAGTGGTTTTTGGTTGATGCCAAAGATCAAGTTGTTGGTCGTTTAGCAACACAAATTGCTGACCTTTTAAGAGGTAAAGGCAATCCAAAATTTACTTATAATACTGATTCAGGTGATTATGTTGTTGTGATCAATGCTGATAAGGTTAAGTTCACAGGAAGTAAGTGGGAAGAGAAAGAATACTTCTGGCACACTAACTTTACTGGTGGGATTAAAAGTAGAACTGCGAAAGAGCAGTTGGAAAAGCATCCTGAACAAATTATCATGGAAGCAGTTAAAGGCATGCTTCCAAAAAATACACTTGGAAGAGAGCAGTTAACAAAGCTTAAAGTATTTGCTGGCGAAACACATACTCATCAAGCTCAGTCTCCTGTTGTTTTTAAGTTAAAGTAATAGTTAAGAATTTTTAATAATCGAGGTTTTTATGGCTAAGGGTAAAACATACGAAGCTCACGCAATCGGAAGAAGAAAAACTGCTGTTGCAAGAGTTTATTTGTCTCAAGGTACTGGAAAAATTTTAGTAAACAAGAGACCAGCTAATCATTTCTTTAAACTTGGAACTAACTTGTTTGTTGTTAATCAACCACTCAATTTAGCTAAGTTAACTGACAGATATGATTTCAACATCAACGTTGCTGGTGGTGGAATTTCTGGACAAGCTGGAGCAATTCGCTTGGGAATTTCAAGAGCACTTTTAAAAGTTAATCCTGCATTAAGAGCAGAGTTAAAAGCAGCTGGCTTCTTAACTAGAGATTCTAGAGAAGTTGAAAGAAAGAAACCAGGACGCGCTGGAGCAAGAAAGAGATACCAATTCTCAAAAAGATAATACTTTATTGTTTCATTTTGATTATAAAAAAAGCCCACCAATCGGTGGGCTTTTTTGTTTTAAGAGTCTTTACTTTTTATCCGATAAATTCTCATGGATTTTGCTCTGTTGGGATTTATGGAAAAATCAAAAATTAAATTTATTATTTTCTTGCTACAAATTTTTGTAGCGCACTCCTTAAAGGGAACACAGTTTCGTGAAATGAGTGTTAAGGAAAGAGTTTTGGAAGCTAACGCTGCTGTTGAAGCAATATACTCAGGCTCAATATCCTATCAAAATTCTAGCGGTCAAATAATGACTCAGCATCAATTTAAAAAACTTAGAAGTAACATGGTAGGTGATGAGCCTACACTACTATTATCGATCCTTGGAGGGGTATTTCAAGGCGAGGTGATGAGTATTGATGGGGCGCCTGATTTTAAGGTTGGGAGTCGATATCTATTATTATTAAATATTCGAGATAGGCACATATACCTAAGTAATTTCACAATGGGCGTTTGGGATTTTATAGCGACGAGTGAAGGAGAGTTTTATCGTCCACAAGTGAGAGTCTTGGGCCTAGTAGATCAAAAAATCTCTCGAAGTAAAATTTTAGAAATAATCGAAGATAGCTGGAAAACAAATTTTAAAGATGTAGAAAAAGTAGTCAAGATAGATCATGAAGATCTTCTATTTCCAGAGTACAAAACGTCTGGTTCAAGAAAGAGAAACATGAATCAAGAATTCCTCTCGGATAATGAAAAAAATGCTATGCGAGATTCAGAAAGGTCCTTGGCGAGTTTAAATCAAAATTTTAGCAATGGGGTTAGTTTAGGCATTCGGGAGATTGTATTAATGATCACTATCGCTGTGTTCATCATTTATAAATTTAAATTTAAGTAGGATGTGTGGAAAAATTAAAAAAATATTTAGCACGATTTTGTTTTTTAGGATTATTAGTCTTAAGTGAATCTTTGAGTAGTTATGTGCATACAGTTTCATCAACGGGTGTAAAGGTGTTCTGGCCTAAGTTTGACAGCGATGTTGTGGAAGTTTTTGTCAATTTCTCCAATGACAGTGGTTACAATGAATCAACATTAGAAGCGATCGCTAATTTGTCTGTGAGTGAGTGGAATAATCATTCAAAGTTAAAAATTCAATTGGGTCGTACTGCCGGTTCAAATCAGGATGGACTAAATGAAATATTTTTTTCAAATGATCCAAATTTCTTTTCTGGAACAGGAGTTGTTGCAGTTACACAAGTTGCCTACAAAGAAGATGACGGAGTCATTTTAGAGGCAGACATTGCCATAAATTCTGATGTTGTTTTATCGACCAATGCAAGTTCGACAAATTATTTGGGAAATGTCTTGAGTCATGAGTTGGGACATTTTTTAGGTCTTGCACATAGCCAGGTTTTTTCTTCAACCATGTTTTATCAAATGGCAAAAGGTCAATATAAGCTGGATGCCGATGATAAGGCTGGAGTCCATTCCATTTATCCTATTGACCAAAGTACGAAGTCGAGTATTAACGGAAAAATTTTTGGTGGTGCCAATGTTTTAGGAATTTATGGGGCGACGGTGCAGGCTCTCTCGAAAAAAGATGGCGAAGTAAAAGCAAGTGCAATGTCGCAATCTGATGGTGGATTTTCGATACAGGGTTTGAATCAAAATGACGATTACTATTTGTTTGTACAACCAACAGTTACATCTGTTCTTCCAAGTTTTTATTCAAAAGCTCAAAACAATTTTTGCCAAAATAGTTTAAGTTATCGCGGAAGTTTTTATCAAACATGTCGAAGAAGCGAAGAGGGTTATCCTCAAGCAGTGAGAGTCAACACTAGCAATGTTGATGTTGGAAATATAACAATTCGATGTAGTCTAGATTCTCCTCCCGATTATTTAATGGCAAAAAATACGCAGCAAAATTTTGATCTTCCCATTGTTGTGGGCGAAAAAATTGGAAATGCCTTTGTCGGATTTTTTTCTTCACAAGAGTTAATGGCGAACAGTGTGGACAAGGTGACGATCGATTTAAGTTCCAAAAATCAATCTTATTTTGACGGTCTATCTACCAAGCCTCTTTATTTAGAATTGCGAGTTTTGAATCAAAAATTTAATAGCATGTTTAAGGCCAATGTTTCAGTAAAGCAAGGAAGTCAGGAGTATGCACCTGCATCCAAGTCATCGCTTCTAAGCGACGGTAGCGTCAATATTGAAACGACCCTGTATGTCCCCATCAATAAATCATTGGCGAGCGAGAATGTTTTTGAAGTTTCGATTCGTCCGGAGGATCTTTCTTCGGGGAATTTTCCAAGTGATATGACTTACACGCGATCGGAAATTTTTCCAGCCTATTTGACGTATAAAGATCCACTGGCATTTTATTTTTTTCAAGCACAGTTAGTAGAACTTTTGAGCGATGGTAGTTATGCGATCGTGGCTGCAAAGACCTATCAAAATGCCGATAACCTCACTTGTCCCGATGCACCTAATACTTACGAAATAAATAAAAATATTTCGAGCAATAATTCATCTTCCTCGGGCAAGGGGGGACTTATGTGTGGAAGCATTGCTTACGTGAGTGATCAAAAGAACATTCGCAAGGATTTTCCATTGCAATTTGCAATGGGATTTTTTTTCGTTTTAGTGTTTAAATTTTTGCACGCCATTCGCTTAATATATTTAAGAAAAAGTCACATCTAAGCTTAAAAAAGACCAAATTTATTAGTCACAATTCTTTTGCTGGATTATAATAATTTAGATTTATGCCTAAGTGGAGATAGACCATGCTTAAGAATACAAAAATTTCTGTCTTAAACTCAACCATTGCAATCTGTACTCTCGTTTTTCAATTGCTGATGGCTTGCAATTCGCTTTATGCTCAAGATTTATTAAAAGAGCGCATTCGCAAAATATCGGGGAAAAAGACTTCCGTTTATATTGAGAATGGAATTTTTCACAACGGTGGAGTGAAGTCGGAGGGAACGATTAAGGGCCTGCGACAAAGTTACAACCCCAAACAAGGCTTTGAAAGAATCGTGATCGATTTGGCGCAAACAGAGATTCCAAAAGTGTATGGAAATATAAATTCTTTGGATCAAAAGGTTTACATTGATTTTTTTGATACCAACTTAGATAAGGAACTAAAAACAATAAGTGCAACCAAGTTTGTCGAAAAGGTGAATTTTTATCCAATAGAAAAAAATCATGTTTCGGTGGAATTAAAATTGAAGTCCAAGGCAAGCGCCGACATCTTTTTTCTCTCCAATCCTGGCCGCCTCGTTATTGATTTAAAAAATTAAACTGGAGATATTATGAGTGAATTTGAATCGAATGATTTGCCAGAGTTTGAAGTAAAAATTAAGCCTGCCAACAATAGTGAATTAAATACTAAATTTCCCGAGACTGTCGTCATCATTCCGATAATGAACAGTCCCATTTTTCCCGGCATGATCGCGCCGATAATTTTAAGTGAAGAAAAATTTACTCCCGAGCTCGATGAGTCTTTGCTGAAGACGGGTTATGTTGCTTTAAACTTAGTGAAAAATGAACTCAAGGATGAAAAGGGAAAAATTATTCCCGAAGAAGAACTCGACTTCGATAAAAAAGAAATTAAAGCGGGAGATATTTATAAAGTTGGTGTCCTCTGTAAGGTCGTCAAAAAATTAAAGCTTCCCGATGGGTCGGTCAATATTTTAGTGCATGGAATTAAGCGCTATCGCGCAAGTGGAATTAATTCCGACGGCCCAATTTTAAAAACTAAGTTAGAAGTTTTTGATGATATTTTAGAAACAGACGAAGAGCTCGATGCTTACACTCGCTCGGTGATTAACCAAGTTAAAAAACTTTCTGAAATTAATCCTTACTTTAACGAAGAGATGAAGCTTGCGATGTTAAACTCGCCTTCACCTGGAGCTCTCGCTGATTTAGTGGCATTTGCGATTTCACTCGACATTCCAGAAGCGCAAGATTTTTTAGAAACCTTGGTGGTTAAAAAACGATTTGCAAAATTATTAGTTTATTTAAAACGAGAAAAAGATGTCGCCGACATTCAGAAGAAAATTTCCGATGAAGTAAACGACAAAGTGAATAAGTATCAAAGAGAATACTTTCTGCGCGAACAGTTAAAAGTCATTCGCAGCGAACTTGGCATGGAAGAGGATGATAAGTCTCGCGATGTCAAAAAAATGAAAGAGCTGATAGAGAAACTAGAGCTTCCCGAAGATGCTTTAAAAGTAGCAAAGGAAGAATTAGAGAGACTTGAGCTTATTCCCGATAGTTCACCCGAATACAATGTCGCCAGAACTTATCTGTCGTGGTTGATTGAGCTTCCATGGGATAAAACCACCAACGACAACGTAGATATTGCTCATTCTAAAAAAGTATTAGCTAAAGATCATTATGGTTTAGAAAAAGCGAAAGAAAGAATTTTGGAATTTTTAGCCGTAAGAAAATTAAAGCCATCCTACGATGGAACAATTCTTTGTTTATCGGGGCCTCCTGGGGTTGGTAAAACGTCCATGGGAAAAAGTATTGCTGAATCACTGGGGCGGAAATTTTATCGTTTCTCGCTCGGAGGAATGAGAGATGAAGCAGAAATAAAAGGACATCGTCGGACATATGTTGGGGCGATGCCGGGTAAAATTTTGCAGGCTTTAAAAAGAGTTGAAGTCAATAATCCTGTTATCATGCTAGATGAGATTGATAAAATTGGAAAAAGTTATCAAGGTGATCCCGCTTCGGCCTTGCTCGAAGTTTTAGACCCCGAACAAAATAAAACTTTTATCGATAATTATTTAGATGTCCCTTTTGATTTATCAAAAGTTTTATTTATCGCGACAGCTAATTATATCAATGACATTCCAGAAGCCCTCCTCGACAGAATGGAAGTCATCGAACTTTCTGGTTATACCTTGGAAGAAAAATTAGAGATAACTACTAAGTGGGTTATTCCAAGACAACTTAAAAAGCACGGCTTGCTTAAAGCAGATGTGACTTTAAGCAAAGAAGTCATAAAGAAGATCATTGCAGATTATGCTCGCGAACCAGGTGTGCGCGTACTAGAGCAGCATATTGCTAAAATTTGTCGAAGAGCAGCCTTGCAAAAAGTTGCTCAAAGTAAAAAGACTATTAAGTTTGCACCTAAAACGACTGAGCTCGAAGACATCTTGGGAACACCGCGATTTCAATCAGAGCTCGCAGAGAAAAAGAATCGTCCGGGAGTTGTCACGGGACTCGCATGGACATCTTTTGGCGGGGAAATTTTATTTATTGAAACACTTCCACTAAAAGGCAAAGGCTTTAAATTGACCGGACAACTTGGTGGAGTCATGAACGAATCCGCTAGTCTCGCTTATTCTTTTGTTAGAAAAATTTTACAAGAAGAAAAAGAACAAAAATTAAATGCAAAGTCGAGCAAGCTTAAAGCTCCTAAAAAAGTTAAAACTGAAAAACTAAATGAGTCTCAAGCAGATTTTGAAGGGGATGATTATTTAGCTACTCACGAGGTACACTTACATCTTCCGGCTGGAGCAACGCCTAAAGATGGGCCATCAGCAGGTATTACCATGGCGCTTGCACTGTATTCACTGGCCAATAATATTGCAGTAAAAAGTGATGTGGCGATGACTGGAGAGTTGAGCCTCACCGGAAAAGTACTACCTGTGGGTGGAATAAAAGAAAAAGTTCTTGCGGCAAAAAGAGCAGGGATTAAAACGATTATTCTTCCTAAGCAAAATGAAAAAGATCTGAAAGAAGTTCCTGTCGCCCATAGAAAAGGACTTAAGTTTTATCCTGTTGCTCATTTTGATGAAGTTTTAAAAATTGCTTTGAAATAAAAACCTAAAAACTAAAGAGGCCAGTATCTCCTACTGGCCTCATTTACACGACATTCATTCTAAATCATTTCCCCAAATCATTTAAAACTTAGGTCATGCTGAAATTTTTATCGGCAAGCCTTTGTTGAAGTTTAATTTAGAGGATCAACTGAACCTTGATCATAAGGAAAATTAACCCCATGGTCGACAAAACTGGTTCAGTATTCTCTAAGGAAGCATATTTTGCTTACTGAAATAATTTTCTAGAGAAATGTAAAATGATTGTGGGTTTGGTTTTTAAATTTTTTGAGGAGTCACCAATGAAATTAGCATCAGTAAGCGTATTTATTTTATTAGGATTATCATTTGCGCAAGCACAGGATCAGAGTGGGACTGGAACATATAATGCTGCTAAGATAAACGGGGCAGCGGCACGCGTTGTTATCGCTGCAGATGAAACAATGAATGATATCTCCAATGCTGCACAAAGGGGCCAAACGGAATTTTTAAGTTTTATGAATGGCCTTTCTATTGGTGCTAGACTTAAAACTCAAGAGATAAGTGGTCAGACAGCTGCAATGGCAGCAACCCTTTACGCTCAAGAGTTAAAAAAATTAAGTGATGCGGAAACAGAAAAGTCTAATCAATCAAAACAGGCTTTAAGACAAAGAGAGAACGCTCTAAAAAATATTGCATCTCTTGAATCAAGCTTAGCTAAACATCAAAAGGCAAATGAAGAGCTTAAAGAGAAGGCGAATGCAGCAATGGATGAATTTTTGACTGCAGTGGAGAAAAGAGCAGAAAAAAATAAAGAACTTAAGGACAAGATTCAAGAGATAAGATTACAAAGAGAAAAGTTAAAAAATGAAAAAGACACTGGTAAAATAGCCATTTTAAAATCAAAACTTAATGAGGGCATTGCTTCTTTAAGTCAAAAAACTGGATCGTTTTTCTCTGGTATTCGAACAAGCCTCTTAAAACAAGAATATAATAATATGGCGAGATTAGTTGATAATAGCCAAGTGGAAATGGACTCTATCACTAATGAAATAGCCGATCTTGCAAAAGTTATAACTAATCCACCAATTGAAGAGACTGTAGCAAGCCCTGATGAAAAATCTAAGCTTGCCATGATGAATGCCATTTCAAATTTTTTAACTAATGCCGAGTTTGCTAAAATGCGTGCCGATATGGCCATGACAAATTTTAATGACATCGATGCGGCCTTGGAGAAACAAGGATTAAAAGATGCGAAATCAAAAGATAATTTTGCTGATCAATCGGATAAAATCATCGAACAATACAACAACACTCCCATGGGTCTATACGTCACTAAACAAATAGCACGAGCCATGTCGGGAGTTTGTGAATTGGTAGCTAATCAATGTAAAGATGGAACTAGCTCTGATTTGTTTAAATTTTTAAATGATTCAAAAAGTTTAAAACAAAACTTGCAAGACAAGCTTAAAGATCAAAGTAAAAGCGAAACTAAGTGAGAGCCTTTTTAAAATAAAATTAAAACTCGTCGGAATCGTATTCGCTCATTTCGGCGTGTTTAATTTTTCCTGCTGCGATTTCTCTTAATGCAGTAACGACTTCTTTGTTTTTCGACTTAACTAAAGAATCAGCACCTTCGCGTAGTTGCTTAACTCTTTTAGTTGCAAGATGCACAAGTTCATAACGGTTTTCAACTTTTTCTAAACAGTCTTCGATTGTAATTCTTGCCATGGTGATATCCTTAAAAAATCGTAAAAATAAATGCCTTGAACCTACCTTTATAGGAGAAAAGGCTATTTTTGTAAAGAGGTCCCTTCAAGCTTTGCATATAAAGCATCGATCTCATGCTCATAGGTTTTTAACAGAACTTTCTTCTTAAGCTTAAGTGAGGGTGTAATCTGTCCGTTTTCCACTGAAAAATCAGAGGGGACTAAATAAAAACCCTTAATACTTTCAAAGCTTGCAAGTTCGCGATTGACGGCATTGACCTCTTCATCGATTAGGTCGTAGATGAGCGCTTCTTTGCTGGTTGCATCATAATCTTTATGGATGATTTCGGTGTTGTTTTTAAAGGTCGCTCGGATTGCCTCTAAGTCGATGCTAATAAGGGCAATAAGAAACTTGCGCTTGTCGCCCACGATCATGGCATTAGAAATATGTTTTTGAAGTTTTAATAAATTTTCGATTTTCTGAGGAGCGACGTTTTTGCCACCACTGGTGATGATGATGTCTTTTTTTCGATCAGTGATTTTTATATAGCCCTGCGGAGTCATTTCGCCGATATCGCCAGTTAAAAACCATTTACCTTTACCATTTTCAATAAAGGCCGCTTGAGTGGCCGCTTCATTTTTATAGTAAGAAGAAAAAAGTGCTTCTGTTTTTAAAATGATTTCTCCATCTTCTAAAAATGCCACTTGTACATCGCCCAGTGGGATGCCGATAGTGCCAGGGATTTGCCGAACTGGTGGATTTAAAACACAGGGAGCGATGGTTTCAGTTAGGCCATAGCCTTCGAGAATTGTCAGATTGGCATATTGTAAAAAGTTGATAATTTCGGGAGAAAGGGGAGCGCCACCTGAAACGAGAAAGCGCACTCGTCCGCCGAATTGATCGTAAATTTTTTTAAAGACCAAATTGTAGGCCAAGTTTTTTTGCAAGATTTCATAGGGAGATGGAGCTTTGTCTTGATTGATTTTGTCGAAGTAAATTTTAGAAACGGTTTCGGCCCAGTTAAATAATCTTTTGATCGCTTCATTTTCATTAGAAATTTTTTCTAAAGTTTTGGAGTACACTTTTTCAAAAATGCGGGGAACGGCAATTAAAATAGTGGGAGAAGCCAATTTTAAATTATCGACAACTTTATCCAAGGACTCGGCGTAAACCGATTCAAATTCAAAAATAAAATTTAAAAAAGAATCGCATCGACCCAACACGTGGGAGAGAGGAAGAAAGATTAAATTGCGATCTTCCGCTTGGATGTGATTTTTTAGTGATGACTTGGCATTCAGCAACATCTTCGAGAAAGCTTTTTGAGAAATGACTGCGCCTTTGGGTTCGCCCGTTGTGCCCGAAGTGTAAATAATGGAAGCGATGTCGTGCGGTTCACTTTCGTCGATAAAAGCATCAAAAAGTTTTGGCGAATTTTTCAGATGTTTGGAGCCTAGGTCTAAAAATTGATGGAACGTTTTAAAGACAAATTTTTCATCGAGACTGGAAAGTATGTCATCGGCAAAATCTTTTAAAGAAATAATGTATTTTACATATTGAATATTTTTTTGCTCATTGATGATTTTTTGCAATTGAGCTTCGGAATCAATAAAGAGAATCGAGACTTCGGAATGATTTAAGATAAATTCCACTTCGTGCGAGAGATAAGTGGGATAAACGGGAACCACTACGGCGCGCGCGCACATCGAAGCGAGATCGACAAAATGCCATTCTTTAGATGTGTTAGCGAGGATGCCCACTTTATCTTGAAGATTAATGCCCAGAGCCTGCAATCCGTGAAAAAGCAATCGAACTTTTTCTTTGTACTCGTTGTTATTTAAAAACAACAATCGATTTTCTTCAATATGGCCAATGGCTTTTTTGTGGGGAGATTTTGATGTTTTGAGATTAAAGAGTTTAGGTACAGTTGGGTTTGGAGTCATAGAATTTCCGTAAGCTCTCATTCGTAAAATTTAATTAAATGTTTCCATGCAATCTCATATCGAAGACTTAAAAGACGATTTCTCATTTTGAGACTTGCAAGTTGAGACGTCATTATTGTCATTCGGAGGAGAGCAGGTGGATGTGATCATTTTAATTGTTGGACGATGTTTGTGTCAAATGATCGCAGGGAAAGGCGAAGATAAGTCCGGCCAGTTGAGGGTTCCACAGTGGAAATTTCACTTTAAAGGCTATTATCTCGGACTGAAGATTAAAGAGGTTCGAGCTCGTCCAAGGCTTGGTGAACAAAATGCAAATCATCATTATGATCTAGGAGAGGATTATATTTTGTGGGCAAAGCCTCTCGACTGCTCGAATGAAGTTTTACAAGTTGAAATTATTAAATCTAAAAAATTGTTTAGTGATTAAAAAAAGGTTATAATAAATTTAGTTTAGAGACCTGTTCATTAGTTTAAACTAAAGGATCATTTATGAGTGCGAACACTCTCGAAGAGCTCAAGCTCGGAGAAAGAAAATTTCTTCACGATATTGCCAATCATATTGTTGTCGCCCATGGAATGGCTTCAGTTGTCATTAAAAAATTAAAAGATAACCCTTCCGTGGAAGCAAAAGAAATCGAACGACTAGAGAAGTCTATAGAAGCAATAAATAAAATGTCCCAAGAAATTAAAGCTCGAAGAGCCGTGCTCATGGGCGATCAAATTATCTAATTACCAAAAAATTTTTTTAAAAAACTTAAACATTTTAATTTGTGAGCAGGAGTCGCTGATCTAAGTGCAAGCACATTTCCGTTTAATTTTAGACTGGAAGAAACTCTGAGGTAGGACGGAGTAGGTTCAATGATTTTATGACTTAAGAAAAATTCTTTGACTAAGTTTTTAAATTTGGGATTTTGATATAGCTCAAGTATCGCCTCTCGATGGAGCTTATGACTAAGTACATCACTGCTAATTAATTTGAAAATATTATTTCTTAAATGAGCATCTTCAGTTGAAAGCATGATTCTATACATACTCCAGAAAAGATCTTCTTGATAGATTTGAGGATACTCCAAAATATGTTGAACTAATTTATATTTTAGCTCGCTATAATCATCAAAAAATTGATCTAAAACTGATTTAATAGAATAGCGCAAATAAATAGATTCTTTATTTATCATGTAAACTTTCGCTTGAACGAGAATGCGAACGTATTGTTCTGGGTTAATGAGGTATTTCACTGGCGGTGGAAATAAAAATGCTATTTTAGGTCTTATGTCGTGTGGATGAGTTGCAAAAAAGGGATTCTCGAAAAGCATCTTATAAAAATATTCGGACAGTCGCGGTCCAAAAATCTTATAAAAAATACGATTTTCAAATGAAATATAAGGATTTTTTCTTGTGAAAAATTCTTGAAAGCCCAAAGACTGCGCTAAAAAATTTTGAACAATGTCCGACAGAAAGGAGCTGTAACTATCGGGTCTCGACATGAAAGTTAAAAGTTGCGAAAAAAATTCGGCATTGAATTTAACTTTACTATATTGGCGGTAGAGAAATTTATCTTGAAAATAATTGTTGCGAAAAATAATTGATGCTTCTTTAGGAGTGAAGGATAATTTTTCCAAGAGACCGATAATGTGTTGTTCAAAATCCCCATTGCCTGGCTCTATTCGATTGACATGAAATGTGAAAGAATTAAATGCTCGGACATTAAAAAGTTCAATAAATGACTGGATGCTTTCTGGGGGGAATAAGTTTAGGGATTGAATGTAGTTTAAAAACCGAACTTGAGTGTTGTCGATAATATAAAAGTAGGTTGGAAAGATGGTGAGAATGTGAGTGAGGAGCACTTTCTTTTCAAGTGGTGTAAACAATTCCCCCGCTTCAATGGCCATCCGTATTTCATGATCGGTATAAACATTTTTTTTAATGCTATTAAAAAAATAATTGGCCCATATTCTTGGGTTTGGGTTTTCTAGAAGCTCGCTAAATAGTTGTACGCTTTGCCGATGATCGTACTCTTGGCGAAAAATCATTGGATCTAGTTTGGTTAATTGAATGAGCAAGGACAAGCGCCCTTCGGGGTTTTCGGCGAGTGGTTTAATGATAAAACTTAATTCCGACACGCTTAGTGCGGCCTGGGAAAGATGATGCATCTTTCGAGGATCTCTTTGAGGGAAGGTGATGATATCAGCGGAGTAGAGATTGTATTGAATGAAAATAAATATGGAAAAGAAGAGTTTTTTCATAAACTGTATTATCGAGAAATAATCTGTTAAAGTATTTTTTAAATTTTAATACATGAAAAATTGAATTAATTAAAGAATTACCACCGCCCAGAAAAGGAAGGTATGCAATATTTATCTATTTTAGTGTTTGGTTTAGTGTTATCGGTCGATTCCTTTACTGCAAGTGTTGGAATGGGAGCGAAAAATCTTTCTAAAAGTGATGGGTTAAAATTTGCATTAAGCTCGGGAGGGATGGAAGCGCTCATGACAGCACTAGGCCATGCTTTTGGAGCTTTTATTGTTTTAAAATTTTCCCAGTACGATCATTGGATAGCCTTTCTTTTATTAATGGGAGTAGCGCTTCATATGTTTAAAGAGGGTTGGGAAGAAAAAAATCATCATTCGCATTCAGGTGAAGAGCTAGTTGCTAAAAAGGGAAACTTGGTCAAAATTATTCTGTTGTCATTTGCCACAAGTATCGATGCCCTGGGGGTAGGAGTAAGCCTAGGAGCTGCACAGAAAATAATCTGGCCATATTTAATTTCAATTGGGTTGTTTGCTTTTTTTGCCACCATTTTAGGACTTAAATTAGGGCAATATGCAAAATCAAAACTGGGATTTTATGCCCATGTTGTCGGGGCAATGGTGCTATGTGGGTTGGCAATTCATTCCCTGCTTACAATTTAAATGAATGCAGCAATTGTGTAGAGTATATAAGCAAAAGGAACTCAATTAAAACTTAAATATTGGCTTTGACTCTAAAAGCACACGAAAGTAAGCCTGATCACTTTGAGCATTTTTTCCCTCGAAGTAATATTGATCACCAGCTTCACTATTTGACATCTCTTTTGCGATCACAAGAACATGGTCATCTATAAAGGCTTCTGATAAAAAATTTATTTGATAGCGAGAGACTATTTTATTTTTTTGCAATTGGATTGGGATGGCGTCCAATACCCACTGTGTGTATTTCACATTATTGACATGCATATTCATGTCCAAATCATTATTTCTCACTTGCATATTTAAAAGTGGCCCTGTTTCTTCAGTTTCAGCGGGAATTTTTTCTGGTGAAAAATTGAGTTTATAATCGGCGCGTGTTTTTGAAGTCGCATCTTTTAATTGAGGCAAAATGGGCTTTCTCGATTGTCCATCGATCACCATCCAAGAAGTGGAGGACTCGCCAATTTTTTGATTTTTAACATAGATTTCAAAGTCTCGGTATGCGACCATATTGTCGAGGGGGCGCGACCAAGTTTTAATGGTGACGACTTCCGATAGGGCCGGATAAGTATCCATTTTTAATTCTTGTCTGGTTAAAACCCAAAAGGAATTGCTTTTAAGCATTTCTAGGTAGCCAATGCCCATTTGGTCGGCGTGAGAAAAAGCTGTTTCTTGGAGCATGCCTAATAGTCCCACCAGTCCGAGTCTTTTTTGGACGTTTACATTGAGAGAGTTGACTTCAAAAGATTTCTCAAAAATTTGCATGCACGATCCAGTATGTTTATTAAATGTTATTTAACTTTCGGAGTGACAATATCGCCAATCATTAAATGTTGTTGGTCTAATTGTATCTCTTCTGCATCTAATTTTAGAATACTATTGCCAGCTATAGAAGAGCTATCTTCGGCGTGAAGTACTTTTAATTCACCAATTTTGATTTTATGGTTGTAGCGTTTTTTATTTTCAAATGGCGAGAGCACCGAGATGCTGCGATAGACATCGACGACACTTCCGTTTTGTAAACCTTGATTTTTACCCATGTCGATATAGTAATTTTTTTTC